>Ga0194131_10000078_pt1 | contig 136440 bp, 98 predicted proteins | sample TA2KigO120mmetaG_FD_148631 | JGI IMG/M metagenome (GOLD analysis project Ga0194131, IMG submission 148631) | Freshwater microbial communities from Lake Tanganyika, Tanzania - TA2015053 Kigoma Offshore 120m | ecosystem: Environmental > Aquatic > Freshwater > Lake | place: Tanzania: Lake...
TCGGGACCATCACCGCCATGCGGTAAAACGGGCCTGCTTCGGCAGACCCATCATAGGCTCGACCGGAGCCTTTTATATTGACCTGCATCGGGGCACGCCTCGTCGGTCTGAGGCGAAGCCTCGCTAGCCTGTCCCATCCTGCCGTATGCCCCGTCTTTGAATGTCGCGAATTACCAGGAGATCGTCCAGCAGCTAAATTCAACGAAAAAACCTGGCATTATCACTTGGGCAGCCAATTATGGCTCTCCCCTCGGCTTGACGCCACCTGGGACCGACTTCCAGCCATGCAGAAAGAGGATTCGCATCTCAGTATTGTAGCCTTGGAAGAAGCTCATGCCGTGGTGCCAGCATGAAGCAGAGCCTCTGCGAATCCTGTCGATGGATGCGTGAAGTGACCACGCCACGGTCACGCTTCCTGCTGTGTGAGTTGTCGAAGACGGATGAAGCGTATCCGAAGTATCCTCCGCATTCGGTTGTGCGGTGTGAAGGGCATCAGAAGAAGGCAGACGAAACGACCGAAGTGAAGTGAACGATGGCGAAGCAAAAGACGATCCTGTTTCTTTGCACCGGCAACTACTACCGCAGCCGGTTCGCCGAGGTTCTGTTTGTCTCCGTCGCCAAGAAGATGGGTTTGCCGTGGAATGCGTCGTCACGAGGGTTGGCCCTGGAGCGAGGCGTCAACAATGTCGGCCCGATGGCGACGGCGGCGATCAGGCCGCTTGAATCGATGGGCGTTCGTGACGCCGAGCGATGTGGGCGATCTCCCGCCTCGGTGACGATGGAGGAGCTTGAGCAAGCCGACGTTATCATTGCCCTGAAACACGCCGAGCATCTGCCTCTTCTGCAAGAACGGTTCCCAGCGTTCGCAGAGCGTGTCGAGTTCTGGCATGTTGATGACGCTCCCGAAGCATTGACCTTGATCGAGTCCAAGATCATGGACCTCATGGCTCGTCTACTCGGAGGAGGCGGCGAAGCTCCACGGCACGAAGCTATCGAAGCGGCACCGTCATCCGAAGCTCCCAAGAAGCTGCTGACCGCCAAGGTCGGCAGAGAGACGGCAGGGCGACGAGGCAAGGGCGTGACGACCGTATTCGATTTGCCGCTGGACGAAGATGCCTTGAAGGAACTTGCCGCCAAGCTCAAGCAACGCTGCGGCACAGGAGGCACCGTCAAGGATGGCCGGATTGAGATTCAGGGCGATCAACGTGAACGCATCGTGTCTGAACTTGAGAAGATGGGCTTCAAGGTGAAACGAGTTGGTGGATGATCCATGACAATCGACTCTCTCCTCGATGCTTGCGAAGTCGTCCTGCATGAACAGGGGGAGCCACAGAGCAGCTATTGGCTGGCATCGCAGGTCATGGAAATGAAGCTGTGGCGAGCGAGTGAGGCCGATGTGCGAGACGCCCTTCGCAAAGACATTGCGAAGCTGGGCCAGTCCTCCCGCTTTGTCGCCTTGCCCGACGGCGAGTGGGGCCTGCGTTCATGGGGTGAGGATAAATGAAACGACCGTTGCCCCGAACACCTGCCCAATGGCTCAAGGAGATCAAACTGGCGATGGCCGACGCTGCCGAGGCCGCTCCGTTTGGTCCGCTTGCTGGGACCGAGATCACGCCGGACAACCTCTTTCATCTGGCACCGCTGGTCTGCTTGAAGTTTCGGGGCAAGAAGCTGAAAGGCCGAGAATCTGATCGGGTCATCAAGGTCGCATTGGCGAACTACGTCGCCAACTCCGACCCCGAAGGCATCGACCACGGCTTGGAGCAGCGGCCCCTGATGGCCTTCACGCTTTGCTACGTCGCCGCTCACCTTGCTCTTGATCTGGTCGATGAGCAAGAAGCCGAGGCGATTCTGACCTATTGCGAGAATCGCCTGTCACAAGGATGGACCAAGATGAACGAGCCGCAGCCTCCCCTTGCTTCTGTCGAAACTGATCTGTTCGGCCTCCTCTTTGCATTCCACCGGACAGCTCCGTACTGGCATCGTCGCCATCGGCGGCGAAACTACCGGCACCATCCTCGAAACGAAAAAAGGCTCGTTCGAGTTGGAGTTTGGCAAGCAGAAAGAGCTTCGACAAAAGGCCGAGAAACTCAACGGCAAGACCGTTACCGTGGTCGGCAAACTGGAAATTCGCAAAGGCGTGGAAGTCAAGGAACGCCGGATCGTTACCGTGACAAGTCTGGAGGAAGCAAAGGACAAGTAGCCGAGGCAAGCCATGAAGGACGACGCCAGCTACATCTGCGATTCATGCGGTGAGGAGATCGTCGTGCCCATCGACTTGTCAGCAGGGGCCGAGCAGGAGTACATCGAAGATTGCCCGGTGTGCTGCTGCCCAAACGTCGTGCATTTGGAAGTGGATGAGGAGGGCGAGGTCCGAGTCTGGGCTTCACGAGAGTGACAAAATGCTGCCGCTCTACCACGATCCCTGCTTCACCTTCCGCTTCGCAGATGACCGGATCATCCCTCGCTTTCATCTGGAGGGCGTTGAGGCCGGGCGGCGTGTATCGGTTATCAAGATCGACGCAGCAACAGGCAAGCGGCAAGAAGTTCATGTCCACCGAATGGGTGCTTCATCGCGTCCTTCGGCGTTGGGGGGCATTCGAGCGCCGCGTTTCATCCTTCCGGCGCGCAAATTGCCTTCTGCACTCAAGATGGCCACGTCAAGGTCGTGAACGCCGCGGACGGCAAGGAACTCAGGAGCTGGAAGTTTCCCGGCCACGTCGGCTCCGTTGAGTACTCGCGCGATGGCCGCTATCTCTTCACGCACAACGGCAACGGCACCATCTACGTCCTGCGGCTCAACCAGTTCGCCCCGATCCCGAAAGGCGCCCCTGACCAACCGCGCAGTGGCCGAGCGGCAGCGCGGCAACACTACCAGGATTCGCGCTCGGCGCGCCGCAGTTCATGAGCCCCGAACAGGTCGCGGGACGCCTGAACAATTGGCTTCGCAAGCGACATCTACAGCCTGGGCGCGAATGTGTTCGACCCGGACGTGCGGACCAGACATCGAAATGTCTCGCGCGGCGTTGTTTCGATTTCCGAAGAGTGTTCGGCCTGCGGTAATAGCATCTCGCGAACGGGTTGAACTGAAAACGCCAAGCAGGACAGGCAGACTATTTGTCGGCGCGCTTCCAGAGTTGCAGGAGCCTGCCGCTTCCCGCTGGCGCTGAAAGGTCCTTCGGTCGGTGCTTGCCGGCGGCGGCGAAGCAGATCTTGTGATGCACGTCGTCGATTTCGTAAATTGCCAGGAAGGTCTTGCCCTTGCGCGGGCCGGCCGTCAATGTTTCGTCTATGGCTTTCGGATTCGTGGCATCATCGAGCGAGAACGTGCCTTCCGAGAGCACCTTGTCATCCCTGCGCAGCACGAACCTGTTGCCCTGAATCGTCAAGCGGATCTTCTTGACCTCCTCGTCGGGTGTCTTCTTGCCGTCAGCTTCGGCCCGGACGAGCCGCCAGGCTCCCTGGAATTTCTTGAGATCGCTGGCTGCCTCCTGCGCGCTGGCATGAGCTAGGGCAAGCAGTCCCGCCGACGAGATGACAAGCAGCAAACGCATCAACCTTCCTTTCTTCATTCCGTTCGGCTGGGCCTTGCAGCGTGGGTCGCTGTCCCGGGATGGTCGCGCTGACGCCGCCATGTGGCCATGGTAGCAAATGCGGGACTGGCAGGGCAATTGTTATTGCTGCGCGTCGGCCGTTGGCTATCATACGGGCATCGCCGTTCCCTCTCACTGGAGACCATCATGCGTCTTTGCCGTTATCAGCACAACGGGCATGCCGAGGTGGCAATCTACCTGGAAGATCGCGTGGCGAGCCTGAATCGGGTCGCCGACGAGCTGAAGATCAAGCTGCCGACTGCCAATTCGACCAACATCCTCGACTACCTGCCGGTGTCGGGCAAGTCGGCCAAGGCAGCGGCGCAGGTGGAGGAACGGTTCCGCAAGCTGCCGGCCAAGGACCAGGCACGCCTGAGCCGGCCGGTGAAGGAAGCCCGCCTCAGGGTGCCGCTGCCTGACCCCAAGAAAGTCATCCTGCTGGCCGGCAACTACAACGCGCATATCGAGGAGGGGGGCGGTCGTGCCGTCGAGCGGGCCGCGACTTTTCCTTATTTCTTCTGGAAGCCGCCGACCACGACGCTGACGGCCCCCGGCGATCCGATCAAGATCCCGCTCGTCTCGCCCAAGTCCATTGACTGGGAGTGCGAACTGGGAGTGATCATCGGCCGCACGTGCCGGCACGTTTCCGAGAAGGACGCGCTGCGCTACGTGGCCGGCTACAGCGTGTGCAACGACATCTCCGATCGCCGTTTCCGCATCAATCCAAAGCGCAAGCCGCGCGACAAGGACTCGTTTTTTGACTGGCTGCACGGCAAGTGGCACGACACGTTCCTGCCGATGGGCCCGTGCATTCGCTCGGCGGACTCCGTGTCCGATGTGCAGAATCTGCGCGTGGCCCTGCGCGTCAACGGCAAGACCATGCAAGACGCTAGCACGCGGCAAATGATTTTCCCGGTGGCGGCGCTGGTATCGATCCTGTCCACGTTCACGACGCTTGAGCCGGGGGACATCATCTCGACGGGCACTCCGGCCGGCGTGGGGGCCGCCCGCAAGCCGCCAATCTTCCTGGCCGCCGGTGACACCGTCGAGGCCGAGATCGAGGGCATCGGCGTGCTGCGCAATCCGGTGGTGATGGAGAAGGCGTGATCATCCAGACGAACGTGGCTTCACTTCGCCTGGTGGTGTCGCACGTGACATGGCGCTCGAAATCGTCAGGCGAGCTTTGAGCGCCTGTCTGGATGTTCACTCCCTGGACGAAGCCATGCCCCGTTTTCTCACCGCCGAATGGCGCAATTTGGTGATGCTCAACTACGAGATCGACGCGGCGCGGTTGCTGCCCTTCTTGCCGGGCGGCGTCGAGGTGGATGCCTGGAACGGCCAGTACTTCATCAGTGTTGTCGGCTTCCAGTTTCTCCGCACGCGCGTGCTCGGAGTGCCCGTCCCCTTTCACTGCAACTTCGTGGAAGTAAATTTGCGTTTCTACGTGCGGCGACGGGCGCACGACGGCTGGCGGCGCGGCGTTGTCTTTGTTCGCGAGCTGGTGCCGCGCTGGGCGATCGCGTTCGTTGCCCGCCGGGTCTATAACGAAAACTACCTGTCGTGCCGCATGAGCCATGAGGTGCGTCTGCCTGAGTCCGGCCAGACTGGGCTGGTACGCTATGGCTGGGCCGGCGGACACGCCGTCATGGCGGAATTCTCGGGCCTGCCCGAATCGGCGCCGCCGGGCTCGGAGGAGGAATTCATTACCGAGCACTACTGGGGCTACGCCAGGCAGCGCGACGGCGGCACGGTGGAATACCGCGTCGAGCATCCGTCCTGGCGCGTCTGGCGGGCGACGACGGCGCGGCTCGAGGGCAATGTCCCTGCCTTTTACGGCAATGGCTTTCAGGAGGCCCTCAGGCAGCCGCCAAGCTCCGCCTTCATTGCCGACGGATCCGCAATCCTTGTGCAGCGCGGCGTGCGCCTCGACGGTCCTGGATGAATCATGGACGCGAACGCATCTCTCGCTGAATCGCGCTTGCCGACATGGCGTCTCATCCTGTCGCTGGCCATTCCGGTACTGGCCCAGCAATCGCTGGTCTTCGTCGTCATGCAGTCGGATCGCTTTCTGGCCGGGCACCTGTCCGCTGCCGGCGAGCGACAGCCGGCCTTCCAGGCTGCCCAGACGACCGCCAACTATCTGGCCTGGCTCATCAACAGCTACACGGTGACTGTGACCGTGGGCAGCATCGCCCTGGTGGCACGCTTCACCGGCGCCGGCGACCGGTCACTGGCAAACCAGGTCATGCATCAGTCCCTGATGTTGGCCAGCGGGCTGGCGATCATCGGCAGCGTGGCGGCACTGGGCGGCGGGCTCCCCTGGCTCATCGACTTGTTGAACCTCGACGGCGATGCTGCCGAACTGGCCGATCGCTACTTGCAACCGCTCTTCGTGCTGCTCGTCTTTCAGATGCTCGAATCAGCGGGCATCGCCTGTTTGATCGGAGCCGGGGACACGCGGACCGGGTTGTGGGTGATGCTCGGTGTCGCCATCGTCAACCTGCCGCTGGCCTGGGGCTTCGTGCGTGGCTGGCCGCCTTTGCCTGAGCTGGGATTCGTCGGCATCGCGCTGGGGACGGCGCTGAGTCACGCGCTCGGCGGTCTGGCAATTTTGGTTGTGCTAACGCGTGGCCGTTTCGGATTGAAGCTGCACCTGTCGCAGCTGACGCCGCGCTGGGACCTGCTCTCGCGCCTGCTGCGCGTCAGCGTGCCGGCCGCGCTGGATAGTCTTTCCGTCGTGGTCGGGCAGTTCTGGTTCCTGGCCATCGTCAATGAGCTCGGTTACGAGGCAAGCAGCGCGCACGGCATTGCGCTGGGCTGGGAGGCACTCGGGTATCTCTCCGGGGCGGCGTTCGGCACGGCAGCCATGACGCTGGTCGGCCAGAACCTGGGCGCTCAGCAACCCAGCCAGGCCGCTCGTGCCGGCTGGACGGCGTTCGGCATCGGTTGCGGCGTGATGTGTGTGATGGGTGCTGTGTTCTTCGTCCTGGCACGGCCGATGTTTCGCCTGTACTGTCCCAGTCCGGCTCAAGCGGGGATCGTCGCCGCCGGCGTGCCCGTGCTGCGCCTGGTTGCCTTCGCCATGCCGGCGGCAGCCAGCACGTTCATTCTCACTCAGGCCTTGCGCGGCGCCGGCGACACGCGCTTCCCGTTGCTGTTCACCTGGATCGGGTTCTTCCTGGTGCGCATTCCCTGTGCCTACTATTTCGCCTTCGAGGTCGTTTCGGTACCGCTGCTCGGCAACATGACCGGTCTTGGCATGGGCCTGCTAGGCGCCTGGCTGGCGATGTTTGCCGACCTGATGGTGCGCGGCGGTTTCTTCTTGCACCGTTTTGCCGGAGGCGGCTGGCGGCGCGTGCAGATTTGAAGCACGAGGGCAAACGGTCCGCTTTCAGCTTCCGTCCCGATCTCGGGTCTTTGAAGTAGCGACCATGGCGCAGATGGAGTCGAGGAAGCGGGCGGCAGGTGCACCGTCCACTATTCGATGATCAAATGCGAGACTCAGTACAACTTGGTCCCGCGGCACGACCGCGTCGCCGACGACGGCCGGAACGCGACTGATCTTGCCGATGCCCAGCACGGCGCATTGCGGCGGCGTGATGATCGGTGTGAATTCCTCGACCCCGTGCATCCCAAGGTTGGTGATCGTGAAGGTGGCATCCCGCATGTCGTCGCCGCTGAGCTTGCCCGCACTCGCTCGTTCCATCAGGGCGAGAGCCTGCCTGGCGACTTCGCACAAGCTGAGCCGGTCCGCGTTGCGGATGACCGGGGCGAACAGGCCGTGCTCGGTATCGACCGCGAAGGCGATGTCAATGCGTTCGGGAACAAGCAGGCCGTTGTCGCGCCATTGGGCTTGCATGAGCGGTTGGCTACTGAGGGCTACGGCGACGATTTGCAGCAGCATGTCGGCGTAGGTCGGCACGGGATCGCCGGGCGAAGTTGCGGTCTTGAGCCGGCGACGGCGTCTGACCAGTTCCCCGGCCTCGGCCCGCGCGTGCAGCGTTACCGGTGCGGCCTGCGTGATGCCGGCGATCATGCGGGCGGCGATGGCCTTGCGGACGGCTGTATGCGGAATGATTCTTCCTGCTGCAACCTGGCTGACGGCGGCGCGGATGTCGCGTTCGCGAATCCGGGCATTGCGGCCGCTGCCGGGCAAGCCGTTCCAGTCGACGCCCAACTCGCGCGCGACTCGCCGTGCCCTCGGGGAGATGGCGACACGCTGTCGGCTCATCGGCGACGTGGGGCGGGACGCCATGCCTGCCGGGCTGGACAAGTCGGACGAACGAACCTTCGCGTCATTGATCGGTCCCGCGCTTGACACCGCGAGCTGCGCGAGATCGACACCAAGCTGCCGGGCCAAAAGCCGCACCGACGGACTGGCGGCCGGTGGTACGCGTGCGGCGGGACACTGATCCTGCCCGGTGGGTTGCAATGCTGGAGGCCGCGCGGCGGCAATCGGCAACGCCTCGCCCTGAGCCAGCAGATGGGCTATCACCTGACCGACCTTCACCTTGTCGCCCGGCCTGGGTCCGTCGGCCGCGATGCCCAGGATACCGCCGTCCAGAGTCTCGATTTCCTCGGCTGCCTTCTCGCTTTCGAGGACATAGAGGACGTCCCCCGGCCGGATTGTATCGCCGTCGCGCTTGCGCCACTCGATGAACGTTCCTTCCTCCATGTTCCAGCCGAGGCGCGGAATGGTGATGGGAATGCTCATGATGCCATGAACGGGTTTATGAAGCGTGACCGAGGCTACGATTCGTTCTCCGCTTTCTTCAGCACTTCACGCAAGCGTTGCAACAACTGATCGGGGACCGGACTCTCCGACAGCCGTCGCGACAAGTGGATGGTAATCTGGTAGGTCTTCACGTACGTGACGCAATGGGAGCAACAATCCAGATGCTCCTGCATGTGCCGAGAGAGTTCCTCTTCCAGCTCGCCCTGGATGAAATCGTAAAGCCGCTCAACGAGTTGCTTGCAGGTCATGTTAGGGCCTCCTCGAAGTGGGGGGCCAGGGCCTCGCGCATGAGCAACCGGGCGCGGTGCAGCCGACTCTTGACAGCCGGCACACTTAATTCTAGCAGCTCGGCGATCTCGTTGTTTGGCAAAGCCTCAATGTCGGCAAGCACATAGACGTCGCGATAGACCTCGGGCAGGCCGGCGATCGCCTTCTCGATCAGCTGCTGCGTCTCCTGGTCGAGTGCCTGCTGATCCGGGGCGACGGACCAGGGCTGAATCGAGTTGGAGTGCTGGCCGGTTTCCAGAAAATGATCTAGCGGATCATGGGCCTCACGTTCCTGCCGCAGAGCCCGCTTCTTGCGATTCGCCAGCGCCGCATTGACCGTGACGCGATGCAGCCAGGTAGGAAAGCTGGAGTCCCCTCGAAACGTGTCGAGCTTGCGGACGACTTGCAGGAGCACGTCCTGCGTGACGTCCTCGGCGTCGGCATCATTGCCGAGCATGCGGCGGGCGAGATTGTAAACGCGCGGAGCGTAATCGTGGAAGACCCGCTCCGGAGTCAGCACCGCGCTATCGCCATGCTGGCCGTTGTCAGCCATCAGTGCGCGTCCCCAAGGAACAGGCCGAGCAATCCCGACAGAGCGACCAGCGTGCCCAGCAGGCAGCTCACGATGCCTATGTACCAGAAGCTCTTGCGCTTGGTGAGCAAGGCCAGCGAGCACAACACGACTGCGAATTCCACGCCCAGCTCGCCGTAGTCGAAACGGTCGGCACGCAGGTGCGCGACATGGCTTTCCTGAATTTTCTTGCGGGCGAGATTCTGGTAGTCGACAACGGTTTTCTCGATCTGTCGGGCCTCCGTTTGCAAACCGGGCATGTTTCCTTCATACTTGTCGACCTGTGCTTTCCAGCGCTTGGCGGCCTGAGAATTCGGCGTCCCCTTCCCATGTGCCCGTGAGATTTCATCCAGCAGTTCCTGACTGGCCTGGTACATGTGGCTGCGAATGTTCAGGGCCTGGAAGAAGGCCCACTTGTTGGTCACCCTGGTATGTTCGATGCCCGCCTCGGTCTGCGCCTGAATGGCCTCGCCCTGAAGCAGCAGCGTCTGGTTGTGGGCGCGATGTCCCAGCATGGAGACGCAAGCCAGGATGGCCGCGACGATGGCGATGGACAGTGTCACGCGCTTGTCAAACGGGTTATGGGCTGCATGCTGGGCATGCTCGGCGTGCTCGATGTGGTGTTCCGGTCCGTGCGGCATGATTCCTTCCTCGCCTGTGCTGGTAGCCCCAATCCTATTGATGCCAGCAAACCCTGGAAACCCCGCACTCTGCCTGCGCGTGGAAATGGACTTTACAGAGGCGGCAGCGTTCGCTATGAGCCGGTCCTCAATCAATCTGCCCGATTCGTCAACTGATCGCGGCGACAAGCAGTGCGCTTGTGGCCACGGCAAACAAGGGGGGGCCATGAACTCGTCCATGCCGGAACTTGGCTTGTTTTGGCTGCCTTGTCTGGTTTTCCTCGCTGAAATGTGTGTCGTCACCCTCGGCACCATCCGCATCATCTTCGTGTCGCGCGGCATGAAAGTGCTCGCGCCGATCCTGGGATTCTTCGAGATCACGATCTGGCTGTTCGCCATCAGCCAGATCATGCAGAACCTGAACAATATCTCGTGCTTTCTTGCCTTCGCCGGCGGTTTTGTGGCGGGCAACTTCCTCGGCATCCTCATCGAGGAGAAGCTGGCGATGGGGACAGCCCTGGTCCGGCTCATCACCAGCAAGAACATCCATGACCTGGTTGGCACGCTGAGCAGCGCCGGCTACGGCGTGACCTGCATGGACGGACAGGGCGCCAACGGCCCGGTACAAGTCGTGTTCACGGTCGTCCGCCGCAAGGAGATTGACAAGATCACGGCGTTCATCAACAAGTTCGATCCAAAGGCGTTCTACTCGATCGACGAGGTGCAGGCCGTGAACGAAGGCGTGTTCCCGCTGCTGCGTGAACGCGCTGCCGTGTTTCGGCGCGACGAAGCGCTTGCAGCCTGACGACGGCGCACGGATCACCCGGCCGGCACTTTTTCTTGTTCCAGCAGGCCCTGCAAAGCCACGAGCGACATGACTACCGTCATGCGATCGCCAAGCTGCACGGTGGCGTTCGGCTCGAGCGGAAGCGTTTTCTCGCCGCGGTGCATTGTCAGCAACTGTAGCCGGAATTCGACCTGTAACTGCGCGAGCGACTTGCCGGCAAACAGCGGATCATCCGGATAAACGACCAGATCGACCACGGCAAACAACCGCTCATCCACGGAAAAGACGCTGCGCACGCGCTCGCCGAAAAGGGCGGCCACGAACGCCGGCCCGGCCAGCTCCGGAATCGACAGTGCCAGCCGAACATCGGCCGCCTCGCGCAGCGTCCGGGCCAGCTGTACGTCGGTGAGGCGGACGACCACGCGCGTGCCGGGAGCCAGCTCGCGGACCAGAAGCGCAATTTCCAGGTTGATCAGCTCGTTGCTGGTGGCGGCAATGACAGCGCGGGCCGACAGTGCGTGAGATTGCATGAGTACTTCCTTGATAACGGCGTCGCCGATTATGACGGCGGCGCCCTGCCGCCGCGCGGTGGGGATGAAGCTGTTATCACGAGAGCGCTCGATGACCACGACACGCTGGTCCTGGCGCAATAATTCCTGCACGACGCGGAAGCCGACGTTGCCCAGGCCGCAAACGATGATGTGCCCGCGTTCCGGTATCCGCCGTACCTCCAGGGCGCCACCCAGATGGGCACGGACCAGGTAATTGGTCAAGATCGCCGTGAACGCCGCGACCAAAGCCATGCCCAGCAGGCGCAGCGCACTGATGAACGCCTTCTGCCAGGCGCCGGCCGGCAAGTCGCGGCCGCCCATGTCCGCCCCGGTGGCCATCAGACTGATCGTGCGGTAGAAGGCATCCACAGGCGTGTCCTTGGCCATGCCCAGATGAAAGACGAGTACGCTGAGCCCGATGACGCCGATCAGCACGCTTGTGCAAATCTTCACCGGCAGGTCGATCTCCTTCAAAGTCTGCCAGGCAGTGCGACCCATGCGCCGCGAAAAGCCGGCCCAGAGTAGTTCGGGCAGCGACTCCGTCGACATCTGGCCGAGCATGTGCGATACGTTGCGGGCCTCGCCGCACACGATGAGCCGATCACCGGCAGCCAGCCGAGCCGCACGCGGAATCTCGCTGCCGAAGAATTCCTTGCCGGAGGCAGCGAACAAGGCAGCTGCCTGCAGCTGGTCCGCCTGCAGCGCCTCGGCAACTGTCTTGCCCAGCAGCGGCGATGACGTGGACACGGCCAGCTCCGAGACTTGCTGCGTCGTGCCATCGTCGAGCTGGAATGCTCCCAGGGCCTTTCCGGTCCGCGCGATCAAGGCCAGCAGCGGCGCGGCGAGGGCTGACGTGCTCAGGGCGACAACATTGTTCACGGCACGGCCCAGCCGCGCGATCAAGCCCTCATTGAACATGCGGACGACGATGCGCACCGTCGGATTCAGCCTGCGGACCATCAGCGCCGTGGAGATGTTGATCAGGTCGTCGCTGGTGAGGATGAGGACGCCCTGGGCTCGTGCCAGACCTGCTTGTTCCCAGATTTCGGGTCGCCGGCAATCGCCCGCGTGCAGGGCCGCGCCTTGCATGCGGGCATCGCCGGGCGCTGCCCGATTGTCGATCACGGCCACGGGAGCGCCAGCGGAGCACAGGTGCTCCAGTACGCGCTCGCCGACCCGGCCGAGGCCGCAAACGATGAAGTGTTGATCCAGTTGCCTCAAGCAGACCTCCTGGACTTCCATTCTATTATTCGCCGCCGCGGGTCCGGGTTTTAACTCGGGCGGCGCGCGGCTATCATGGCAGCATGGACCTCGATGCCAAGATCTGTTATTGCTTTCACATCAGCCGGCGAAAACTGGTAAACTTCGCGCGACAAAACCGGCCCAAGGTGGCCAGCCAGCTTTCCGAGTGCGGCGGCGCCGGCACCGGCTGCGGCTGGTGCATTCCCTTCCTCAAGCAGATTTACCAGCAAGCGGTCGATGGCGGCGAAACCGAGCTGGAACGCTTGACTCCGGATGAGTATGAAAAGCGCCGGGCCGCCTATATCCGCGCCGGCAATGGCACGCCGCCGCCCGGAGCCACGCCGTTGCCGACACAACAACCAGGCCCATCAGGCAAGCGCGATTGAACCGCGCTCGGCGGTTTCGCGCACTTCGCCCGCCGCGACCTCGCTATTGACGCGCCGCGCGGATGGAATCGGCGACTGCGGCTGGCATAGATCACTACTCGTCCATATCAAAACAGCGGGCCCTTCGTGGATCTTACGATGGGAAATCGTAACTTCTCATAACCCTGGGTAAACGTGGCGATGGATTGCGTTGCGCCTGCGGGTTTTGCACACGCGCCCAGACATTGAGGCCCCCCTTCACCCAGACCTATTGAGAAGTTACGGGAGAACAAATCATGAAACGCAGTGCCGTTATCGGTCTGGTGTGTGTCGCCGCCGCTTTGGGATTCGTCACGGTCGGCAACGCCGAGACGTGCCTGTCGCCGTTCGTCAAGCGGCTGGATCGGCCGGAGAAATTTCTGTACGTCTATTGCGTCGATGCCGACGCCAAGGACAACGATTTCCTGGCGGTCGTCGATGTCGCCAGGGGATCCGACAGCTATGGGAAGATCACCTACCAGCTCGACCTTGGCACGAAAGGCAACGAGACGCACCATTTCGGCTTCACGGATGATCGTACGCACATCTGGGGGATGACGCTGTTCGCCAATCGCGTGTTCATCATTGATGTGGCCAGCGACCCTGCGAAACCCAAGGTCGTCAAGATCCTCGAAGAGCCTGGTGCCGGGGCCGGCTTTGCCAGCCCGCACACGCCATACGCGCTGCCGGGCCGTATGATGCTCAGCTTTTTGAGCGCCAAGGACGGCGGGCTGCCGGCCGGCCTTGCCGTCTTTCGCAACGACGGCACCATGATCGAAAAGCTTGCGCTCCCGGAAGACACGCCCTATGGCTACGACGTGGCCATCAAGCCGGACATCAACCGCATGGTCACTTCCAGCTTCACATACTTCAACAACTACAAGAACCCGCTCGCCAAGATGGACTTCAAGAAGTTCGGCAACGACTTGCTCGTCTGGGACTTCCGAAAACGCACGGTGCTGGCCAAGCTCAAGACCGGCGGAGCACCCCTGGAGTGCCGCTGGTCCTTGACCAAGGGAACCAATCATGGCTTCACCAACTGCGCACTCGATAACTCGCTCTGGGTCTGGGAAGGCACGGAGGATGGCAAGTACAGCGCCCGCAAGCTGTGTGACACAGGCAAGCTCCCAGCCGACCTGCGGCAATCCCCCGACGACCGTTACCTGTTCGTGAGCTGCTTCGCCTCCGACGAGATTCAGCAATGGGACGTGAGCGACTTGAAGAACCCGAAACTGCACAGCACGCTCAAGCCCGGCATTCAGCCCAACATGATGCACGTCACCGGCGACGGCAAGCGCATGTACATCACCAACTCGCTGCTGAGCACGATGGATCGCTCGGAAGATTTTTGGGTGAAGCTCGCACGCATCACGCCGGAAGGCATGAAGCTCGACGAAACGTTCCACGTGGACCTGACCCGTTTCAAGACCGGCCCCGCCCGCGGCCACGACATGCTGTTAAACTAGACGTCTGTAGTCCGCAGCCTGCGCGTCGTAACAGCGCCGCTTCACCTCACGTGGAGCGAAAGGCCCACACGGCCCACACCAAGGACCGCCATGACAGCGTGCATTCTCCTAGCTGGTTTTGTCTGTGGCTCCGCGGAACAAGCACCACGCTTGCACATCATCCAGGCCGCTCCGGCGTTCGTCCTCAGCGATCAGTCCGGCAAGAACGTCGCCCTTGCCGACCTCAAGGGCAAGGTCCTGATCGTCGGCTTCATCTTCACGACGTGCAACGGCAGCTGCCCCGCCACCACCAGCCGCATGGTGCTGCTCCAGGAGGAGTTGAAACGTCGCGGACAGTGGGGCAAGGACGTGCAACTCCTGTCCATCACGCTTGACCCGGTCCGCGACACGCCGCAGAAACTACGTAGCTACATGGGCCTGTACGATATCGATGCACGAGGCTGGAGCTTCCTGACCGGCCCGGCAAAGCAAGTCAAGCGCGTGATCGCCGACTGGGGCATGTGGGTCAAGAAGGCGGCCAACGAGCAGCTTGATCATCCGTCGCGCGTCTTCCTGTTGGACCGGCGTGGCCGTATTCGCGAGATTTACAACCTGGAGTTTTTTCGTATCCCATGGGTATTGGAGGATATCGGCAGCCTCCTCAAGGAGTGAATGACCGCCATGACGACTCGCATCCTCTGTCTGTCCGTTCTGCTAATCTGTCAGTCGGCCATCCAGGCAGACGAGAAGACCGCCATGCCGTCAACCGTGGCCGACGGCGCGCGGCTGGTTGCGGAATACGTCAGCCCAAAGGTCTTCTTTGAGGGGCCGACCTGGGACCCCAAGGGCAAGAAGCTCTATGTCACCGCCTTCGGCAAGACCACCGACATCTTGCGGCTGGAAGGGGACAACAAGGCGACGGTCTGGCTTGAGAAAACGGAGGGAGTGAACGGTACCTACCTGTCGCGCGACGGCCGCTTGCTTGGCGCCCAGGCATTCGGCCATCGCGTCATGAGCTATGCATTCGGAAACAAGGGCCCGTCCGACACCAGGGTGCTGCTCTTCGACAAGAAACGCAACCAGCCCAACGACCTGTGTCAGGCGCCCAACGGCGACATTTACTTCACTGACCCGGATTTCGACAAGCGCAAGACCAGCGCCGTTTATCGCCTCACGCCCGACGGCAAGGCGACCAAGGTCATTACCGATATGCCGGTGCCAAACGGCATCAAGACTTCACGCGACGGCAAGACACTTTACGTCAGCGATAGCTTCCGCATGTTGTGGCGGTCCTATCCCATCAAGGACGATGGCACGGTCGGCGCTGGCAAGGATTTCTTCAATCCCCAGAAGGCGCCGATGAAGGAACCTGACGGCCTGTGCCTGGATGAAAAGGACAACCTGGACTTCAGCGGCCGCGGCGGCGTCTGGGTCGTGCAGCCCGACGGCAAGGAACTTGGCCTCATCGCCATCCCGGAGTTCTGCTCCAACGTCACCTTTGGCGGTGACGACGGCAAGACCCTGTACATGACATGTCAGGACAAGGTCTACAGCCTGCGCATGAAGGTGCGCGGGGAAAGATAGCCGCCTGCGCCTCTCGCGCGTACACATCACGCAGCCGCTCGACGGGCCTGCCATGAATGACATTCCAGCCAGCACCGTCATCCATCCGCCGCTCTTGACCGCCGACTTGCCCGGCCTCGGCGGCCGCATTCGAACCGTGCCCGAGGACTTCGAGGTTGAGGAGATTCCCGCGTATCAGCCGTGCGGCAGCGGCGACTTCTTGTTTCTCTGGATCGAGAAGCGCGACTTGGGGGCGGAGTATTTCGTTCGCCAGGTTGCGAAGCGGCTGGGCATCGCGGCTGCCGATATCGGCACTGCCGGACTGAAGGATCGCCACGCCGTCACGCGGCAAATGATTTCCATCCCCGTACACGTCGAGGAGCGACTCGCCCGGCTTGACGGCGACGGCATTCGGCTGCTCCAGATCGGCAAGCATACCAACAAGCTGAGGCCCGGACATTTGCACGGCAATCGCTTCCGCATCCTGATCCGGGATGTTGCGGATGCATCAGCGCGAACCGCGATTCTGGAGCGGCTGGAGCAGCACGGGCTGCCGAACTATTACGGCCCGCAACGCTTCGGCCACGACGGCGAAACGCTGCATGCAGGGCTGGCCATGTTGCGCGGCCAGAAGCCTGCCGGCGGCTCGGACTGGCGCAAGCCGTTTCTGCGCAAGCTGGCGCTTTCCGCCGCCCAGTCGGGACTGTTCAATCGCTGCCTCGGTCAACGGCTCAGCGACGGGCTGTATCGCCGCGTGCTTACGGGCGATGTGCTGGCGAAGTGGCCCTTCGGCGGCATGTTCGTGGCGGAGGATGCCGTCCGCGAGCAAGAGCGCTTCGATGCCCGGGAAATCGTGACGGCGGGGCCGATGTTCGGGCGCAAGATGTTCGCCGCCGCCGGCGCGGCCGCCGAGCGCGAGGCCATCGTCTTGCAGGAGTTTGACCTCACGACGGCATCATTCAGCGGCTTCGGCAAGCTCTTGCAAGGCACGCGCCGCCACAACGTCGTCTACCCAACGAATCTGTCAGCTGCCATGGAAGAAAATGGGCTGCGACTTTCCTTCGCGTTGCCAGCCGGCAGCTACGCCACGGTGCTGCTGCGCGAGCTGATGAAAATCAGGCTCGACGATGAGGACGCCGACTCGACAGCCGCGCTCGCATAGCGGCACGCGCGTTTCATCGAAGTTATCAGCTGTTCGCGGCGCACGCGCGGAATACATTGCAAGCATCACTCTATTTCACGGGACAATCCGATTCAGGGAACGCAGATTGGGGGAGTCGGATCCCGATCAGGAGAAGGAGATCTTTTGGCAAACCTGTTTGGGGGATCAGCGTGACAACGAATGTCGACGAATGCACCGTTCCAGAAAAGATCCTGCTGGCAGCGGATCAACTGGACAAGCAAGGACAGTCGCCCTTCAGTGCGGAGGCACTCATCGTCGCCGCCTGGCAGAAATTTCCGAGGACCTTCGGCCTCAAGGGCTTCGCGGACCAGTATCCCGACTCGAACAAGATTCTCAGCAGCATCATGGGGGAGAAAGGTCTGGCGCGGCGAGGCTGGCTGGTCAAGATGGGGCAGAAGATGTATTCCCTGACGCGCGATGGCCGCCAGGTCGTCCGCCGGGTCCTGCTGCAAGAAGAGGAAGACCCGGCCCCGGCGAGCATGGTCAAGGTCTCGCGCGAGCAAGAAAAGTTCCTCCACGGCCTGCTCGATAGCACCGCGGTGCAAAAGTTCGAGGAGAACCGCAAGGGGGAACTGGCTTTTGCCGACGCTTGTCGTTTCTGGGGAATCACCGAGAACATGAAGGGTGATGTCCTCGATGAAAAGATGGGCCAGTTCGACGACAGCCTCGCCGAGCTCGACCGCCTTTTCGGCGACAACGAAGGCGAGCTTTCCAGCGGCCGGATCGTCACCCCTGGCGACATCCGGGTTCTCACCAACATTCATCGCTACATGGAGGACCGCTTCGACCGCCACCTGAACCTGCTACGCACGCGTTCGGGCCGGCGCTAGTCCATCGTCAGTAAACCAGTTGCATCGCCCACGACCGCGTCCCATTCCAGTCTGCCGCCTTCCACCCACGCGCTCCCCGGGAAGGCCGGCAAGCGAGAATCGGACGCGGTTTGTGCGCGCCCCACGGGAAATCACCTGCCAGGAGCACTATCGCAGACTTCGTCCAGTATTCGTCCAGAAAGAGACATACACCCCCTCGGCAAATGTTTACAAAGTATTACCAGTCCGATCGGAATGAACCGGGCCAGGTCGGTAAAGATCACCAGGTCAGTTTGGCCAGGCCGGCGGCAACATTTCCAGATCAGTTTCGCGGCGGTTGCTCCCGCCGATCGATCAAGAAATACGGCAACAGCTTTGTACGCTGAGGCGCCGGCGCGGGCACGATTCCGGCATTCGACGGCGTTGGATACTGTGCGCCCCTGAGAAGTTGGCCATCAGGTCCAGTGGCCGGAGGAGGAATTGCCAGTCCCGCCTGCCCCGCCTGTCCCAGGCCCTCCGTGCATGGTACCACCCGGTACACTCTGCATGGGATCTGTTCCATGGTTTTCTTGACTTCGCACTTGTACCCATCGCAGATTTCGATTTGTTTTTTGACCAGCAACTGGCGAGTGCAATTCCGACAGTGAGGCTTCTTGTCGCAGCCTGGTTGATGCAAGGGTGTATGCGGGATGCAGAAACCGTCGTCCACCGATTCATAGACCCACTTCTTCTTGATCTTGGGCACGACCTCGCAGCAAAAGCGCGGCTGCTCTTTCATGACAATCTCTTCGACGACCTTGTAGCCCGGCGGACAGGTCGGCTTTGAGCCGACTGGCGCTTGCGCCCCGCCGGGCCCAACGACCCAGAGCGCAGGCAATGCGAAAAGAACTCCGAACCATGTCCGGCCGAGCAATCCGGAGCGCCGCCCGGCAAGCATGGTCGCACCTGCTTTGAATCGTCCCTGCATGAGTTCCTCCCTGGCCGTCGTCACGATTACCAGTCGAAGGCGAAGCGCATGCCCACCTGCGCGAATGGCCCGGACGCCTCCGTATCGGGGATGTGTCGCCAACCCTGCGCATAGTTCCACTGGACCTTGAAATTCGGATTGAGATACCAGTTCAGGCCGAGTGTCACGTTGTTGAGTTGCCCGCCCAGGATACCTGCGTTGGTCAGGTCCAGGTAGGAATAGCGAACACCGACCTGCCAGGCGCCGCAACTGAACGGATTGGGAACGCCATTGCCGGGAACCCAGTAAAAGTTGCGATAGGGAATGACCCGGGCCGTTGTGTTCCCGCCTGTGTGCAGTGGTGTTCGAACATAGTTGCGATTTTCACCCGTCAGGAAGTAGAGTGCCTCGACATAGGCTCCTTGCGCGAAATACTGGCGAATATTGACAGGCACTTCATTCTGCGTCGGGGTTCGGATGATGCGTGTGACCTGGTTGACCCAGACCGGATTGTATTCGGCCTGGATGGAGAACGGACCGAGGTTCATGTAGAACTCGGGTACGACCATGGCCTGATTGGCTCCAGCCATGCGCGCGAAGGCGGCAATGTTTTGCAACTGAGCGGGACCGTTACGAATCAGCGTACGGGCCCGAAAACGGGTGTTGCCATCGTCCAGGTTGGTCCATTCGCCACCCACGCCCAGGTGGATCATGTATCGTCCTTCATCCTGGTACCACGGCAGCCAGGTCATCCGGCCCGCGTAGCCCCACTCACCGTCGCCAACATTCCACCCCATGATGCTGCGCGTGTTGTTGAAGACTGCCACCTGTGCCACCAATCGCTCGTTGTCCGTCCATGTGAGCGCCTGAAAGCCTGGACTGAAACCGTTGTCGCCATTCTCGAGGAAGGCGTCAAATTGATAGGAGCGCTCCAGGAAGTTGAGATAGCGGCTGCTGGTCAGGTGCTCGAAACCGAGGGGAACCTTCATGTTGCCGGCACGAAAGGCGCGGATGAATGGCAGGTGGTTAATGCCGATCCATAGCTCGGTAGGCACCGGCACGTTGGAGACCCGGCCGCCAAAATCTTCGTTCTGATTGATGGTCTTGCCGGTGTCGAACGTGTTGAGAAAGTCGTATTCACAATAGAAGTCGATGACTTCGTACATCCACCCGTCAACTTGCAAGCGGGCGCGGCGGAAATTGACCGCGTCCAGAAACGAGCCGATGCCGCCCGGATCGGAGAATTGCACGTTGTCCGGCGCCCAGCTGCCAACGGTATCAAACTGTGTGCGGCCGCTCAGGTGAATCTGGAATGACTTGTCGGCTGTCTCCAGATACGGCCCGTAATTCCACTTCCCTTTCAATTCGAGGTTTCGGCCGACGACAAAGCCTTTTTCTCGCTCCTCGCTGGCGCGGGAGTCCTCGGCCACCTTCTTCTTGTCCGCTTCCGTCTTGAGGTATTCACCGACGATCTTGCGCACGTCGTCGGTGCTGAAGGGCGTGAAGGGAGGATCGCCTTGCCCCCCTCCGGGCGCGGCAAGCATCGTTCCATCGTTCAAGGTCGGACTGGTGGGCAATGTCTGTCGGCTTCTCAGCGCTTCAAGTAGTTCACGGTTCTGCAATTCGAGACGTTCGATGCGCTCGCGCAGTTCAGCGTCGTAGGGCGATTCCGGGGACGACGAGGCCGATATGGACGGGAGTGCGGGAGGTGCAGAACGAATACCTTCGCCAAGCGTGGGAAACTCCAGGCGCTTTTTGAGGGCCTCAAGCTGTTTTCCCTGTTCCTCGATCAGTTTTCCCTGTCGTTCAACGAGAGCGCGCAATTCGTTTTCGCGATCCTGGGCGGGCGCCGCGCTGACAAAGAGAAGCAGCCCTGCAAGACACGCGAAAAATCCGCAACCTAGCAACAAGCGCACGGTGGTCACCTGTTGGTGACGGCGCATTTTATCTCCCCCCTGGACAGCGGCGCGGGCGCATCATCGTCATACATTGCAAAGTTCGACATTCGGCAATGAATAATTCTGTCCAAAACAACACACGCCGGACGCCACGCTGTCCGCATACGCGCCACAATCCGAATAATCGGTAAACCCTTCCCAGAGTTGCAAATTTCCCAGACTGCCGAAGCTGACGTGACGGACGAATTACCCAATCCTTCCACGATTAACTTGGGTCCTGGCTGAGACGATCGATGGGCCCTGCTCGCTTCCTGGAGGAACTGCAGCACGGAGCGTTGTTGTGGACGCAGCGTTTGCACGACGGTCGATTCCGGCAGTCCTCGGCGATATTCTTGGCCGTGCCACCGCGGTCGGCCATCTTTCCCAGTTCCGCTTGAGAGGCTCCCAGCACACCTTTCGACGTGGAATGAGTCCGTCTGGCACTCTTGATGTCGGTTCGAGCCGCGCTCAGCAATTGATAATCCACGAGCCGGCCTGTAAGCCGGGTTCTGTCCCGGAGCGCGACGGCTCCGGCGACGGTCATTTCTCTAGCCGGCCGGTTGCCCGGCCGATCGAGCAGCCTACCCGGGAGTCGTTAACGGGCCGGACCAGCCCTGCTCCCATACTTGGCCTTGCTCCCGGTGGGGTTTGCCGAGCCAGCCTGTCACCAGGCTGCTGGTGGGCTCTTACCCCGCCTTTTCACCCTTACCATCACAGTGTTCAGTGTTCAGTTTTCAGTGTTCAGTGAAGAAGGCAGCGACCTGAAAACTGAAAACGGGACACTGAACACTGTGATGGCGGTATTCTTTCTGTTGCACTTTCCCTATCCTTGCCCGGCCCGCTGACCGAGCTTGGACGGTGGGCGTTACCCACCACCGCGTCCTGTGGAGCCCGGACTTTCCTCTCCCCAGGCACGAGGCCCAGGCAGCGACCGTCCAGCCGACTCGTGGATTCTCTCATTGTACGCACGAAGTGTGCACCAAGCTCGACACCGGCCGACGCGCAATGGTTCACTCGCTCATGTCGAACAGCGTCCCGCGAACATCGTCGCAGGGCTTTTTTCTGCCGAGATGTTCATAGGCGCGAGCGGTGGCCAGCCGGCCGCGCGGCGAGCGGATGATGAATTGCTCGCGGAGCAGAAACGGTTCGATCTCATCGCTGAGCGTGTCGGCGGGAAGATTCATGGTGGCGGCCAGGGCCTCGATGCCGGTCGGGCCGCCGGAGAATACACCGATGAGCGTCTCGAGATAACGACGGTCCTGCTTGTCCAGGCCGACCACATCGACCTCGGCCATGCTCAGAGCCGCCCGGGCAACATCAAGTGTGATGTTGCCGTCCGCCTCGCTGGTCGCGAAATTGCGAGCCCACCACAAGCGGGCGTTGGCGATGCGCGGCGTGCCGCGGCTGCGCCGCGCCAGCTCGACGGCGGCGTCTTCAGCCAGCGGTGTCTGCAGCTTCCGGGCATTGATGTTCATCAGTTGCGACAGCTCGGCTTCGCTGTAGAACTCCAGGTGCTCATGCATCTTGAAGCGGTCGCGCATCGGTCCGGACAGCATGCCGCTGCGTGTCGTGGCGCCGATCAGCGTGAAGCGCTTCAGTTTCATTGAAATGGTGCGAGCGTTGATGCCTTCGCCCAGGATGATGTCGATCCGAAAATCCTCCATGGCCGGGTAAATGAACTCCTCGACGGCCCGCGGCATGCGATGAATCTCGTCGATGAAGATGATCGAGCCTTCCTCGGCATTGGTGAGGAACGGGAGCAGATCCTTGGGATTGGTCAGGGCCGGGCCGCTGGTCATCTGGATGCCGGTCCCGAGTTCGTTGGGCAGGACCGTCGCGAAGGTCGTCTTGCCGAGTCCCGGCGGGCCGTCGAAAAGGATGTGCGAAAGTGGCTCCTTGAGCTTCTTGCAGGCATTGAGAACGATCTCCAGGCGCTGCACAACAGCCTTTTGCCCGATGACTTCGCGCAGCCGCTTGGGGCGCAGGGCCGCGTCGCGGCGGCGTTGCTCGTCGGCATCCTCCGGCTGCCCGCCGTGGACGATCGGTTCACGCGCCATCAAGGCCCCCGGAAAAGCCCAAGCCACGTATCACTCGAATTCCTCCGTTATCTTATCGCTGACTTGCCGGCCGGTCATTGGCAAGTTGCCTGGCCGCGGGGTGTTTCCTCGCATAACGCGCATAATCCGCGCGTGCCGCCCCGGAAACTGGGGCGGCCGGGCAAAGTCGTCCTTCCATTCCGTTTCGATCGGTTATAATGACCGAGTCGGCTGCCCTTCGTGCGCATGGCGTCCATGGAATCACCTGAGCGGGTGCGTGCAACCATGATCGGCCTGTTTCGCGGCTGCCTCATTGGAGCCCTGTGTTGTGCCAGCGCCGGCCTCGCCGCAGGGCAGGGGCCCAAGGGATTGCCGCAGACAAAAGAGCCCGTCAAGAAAGAGCCCGCCAGCAAAGAGCCCGTCAAGAAGGAGCCCGTCAAGAAAAGCGCGGACCCGAAGGACTCGCAAGTCGAACCACCCAAGAAGATGGACAAGTCCGACGCAGCCGCCAGGATGAAATTTCCGCCCGGGGCAATCGTCGTCCTTGTCGATGAGCTCAAGGACATTCTGGCCGCCGTGCCCAAGATGATCTTCATTCGCATGGAAGAATACCAGGCGATGCAAGAGGAAATCCGCGCCCTGAAAGCCAAGCTCAAGAACGAGAAGCTGCTGCCATTCGCCTGCAAACTATCCGGCCGCGTGGACGGCGATTTCGTACTTCTCCAGGCCGATTTCACCTTTGAGACAGACGAGGCAAAGCGGACGCTGATTCTAGGCCTGCAAGGAGCCCATCTTCTCGAGGAAGGAAACCTGGATGGTCAGTCGCCGCACCTGGATTTCGGCCCGGACGGATTCACTGCCCGAGTCGAAAAGGCAGGCAAGCATCATCTGACCTTGAAGTTGAAACTGCCCGTGTCCTTGAAGCGAACGGGCACGCCGGGCAGCGGCACGGAGCGTGGCTTCGAGCTGGGCTTGCCGGGGTCGGCCGTGACGCTGCTCGCGCTCGAAGTGCCCGCGTCGGTCCAGGAACTTCGCTGGAACGATCAGCCGGGCCAGAAGTGGAAACCCGGCTCTCCCAAGGGCAAATGGGACATCACCCTGGGCAAGATCAAGAGCCTCAGCCTTTCCTGGAAGGAGCCGGTTTCGCTGCCGGGAACCGGGCCGTTGCTCTCCGCCGATGGCAAGATCATCGTGCGCGTCGAAGACAATCAGGCACTGACCAGGGCGGAGATTTCACTCGTGGACCTGCGTGGGCAGGTTCGCGAATTCGCGTTGCATTTGCCGCCGCAAGCCAAGGTCGAGGTCAAATCACCGACCGGCATGCTCAAGGAGATTCATCCACCGGACGAGAAAAAACCATTTCACCTTCTCCAGCTCAACGAGCCGACTTTCGAGCCGATAATCGTGGAGGTTCTGGTACAACAGCCGTGGCCGCCCGCCGGTCAGCGACTGGCCATTGGTCCCTTTTTCCTCGTCAATGCTTACAAGCAGCAGGGAACGATCCTGGTCCGGGCACAACAGGAAGCGTTGCGTGGCATGCGCTGGACGTTTCAGCGGCACGGCGATGTGTTTCAGCGCGAGGTCCCGGGCAGTCTTTCTGGCCCGGATGTGCTGGGGTACTTCGAGTACCTGGACATGCTGGCGCCGGCGGCAGCTGCCAAGTCGCCTGACAAGATGGGCGCGGCAACGCCGCTCGTGCTGCGCCTGAGCGAGGACAAGGCCCAGCTGGAAACGACGACCGAACATTCGATTCAGGTATCGCGCCTGGCCGGCGCGTTTCAGGCAGAAATCACGACGCGCATCAAGGTCAAGTCGCTGTCGCCTGGAGTGGATTTCATCGATGTGCAGTTGCCGCGCCCGCGCGTGGACGGCCTGGCGCAACTGGGCATTGCTGCCGCCGGCTGGCCAGCCAACATCCCCTGGAGTGCCATGGTCCTGGCCGCGCAAAAGAACTGGCCGGCGGCCGCGGCAGGCGATTTTCTCATTCAGGGAGAGGGAGGCCTGCTCACGGAAATGCAGCCGGCGGACAGCAACCGGCGTGCCCGCATCACACTCAGCCGGACCGAAGCACGCGAGTTCACAGTCGTTCTGACCGGACGCTATGTCCTGCCCGCATATCCGTTGCGCGCCGTCGTGGATATGCCGAGGCCGATCGGCCTGCTGGATCGCGGCGGCAAGATCACGATCGTCGGCAAGAACGACGTCGAAATCATGCCGCCAGGGCAGGAAGGCGCCGTTGCTTCTCCTGATCGCAAGCCGCAAGCGCAGCTACTGGACAAGGCTCCTGCGCGAATCGATATGGCCTGGCGCCTGCGTCCCGCCGAGTTTCCGGTGCGGGGTGTGGTGGATATCGTCATTCACGGCAAGCAGGCGCGCGTCCAGCAGCACCTGCACTTTGCCGGCAGCGATCGAAAAGACCGCGACGACAAGACGAGTCGGGACGCCGTGCTGTTACGACTCCCGCCGCAGGTAAAGGCGTTCCGCGTCGAACCGCCGAGTCGCCTGGCGGCGCATTATCCCGAAAAGGGCCAGGCGTGGATCCGGCCTCCGGCAGATGCCCGCCAGTCCGAGCCGGTTTTGCTTGATTATGATTTCACGCTGCCTGCGCACACGCTCGACAAGGGAGTGACAGTTCCGCTGGTCTGGCCAGAGCCAACGACACGGCTGGACGTGAAAGTGCGCATCTGGAGCGATGCGGGAATGGTACCGGTGCTGGCAGCAGCCATTGCCGACCACTGGCGCGTGCGCGGCACCGAGCGCGGCAACAATGACGTCATGCCGGCTCTGGTGCTGCGAGCAACCGGCGGGGTTGAGCCCTTGATTCTGCACCTGTACGAGAGCCCAGCGCCGTTGCCCGACGCGATCTTCGACCGTGGTCTCGTGCAGATTGCCATTGGTGAAGATGGAGGGCACTCCTATCGCGTTCGCTTCCTTGTCCGCAAGCTGAATACAGATCGACTGGAAATCCGCTTGCCGGCAGGTGGAACGTTGCAATCGGCGAGCTATGGCGGCGACAAACTGACCAACTGGTCGCCCGCTCCCGATGACAAGAACCTGCTACGGTTGCCTCTTCACGCAACCGCCAATGGCCGGCCCACGGTTCTGGACCTTGAGTTCAAGCTGACGCCATCAGCCAGCGGGCTCGCGTGGCACGAGTCACTGCGACCGCCATCATTCGTGAATGACATACACTTTGGCCCACTGCGCTGGCATGTCTGGACGCCGGTAGACTGGATCGCTTTTGCCGGAGGCGCCAATGTGCAGCTGGACTACCACTGGGTTGTTGAAAATGGCGTGTTCACTCCAGAGGCAAGTCTAAGCGCCGATGACCTGGAACGCTGGCTGACAGGCGGAGCCGTGGCCCCAACCGGCACGGCAGGGGGCATGGTGTTTTGGCGATCGTCGCTGGAGCCGCTGTCGCTCTGGCATTTTCCCAGACGGGCCTGGCTGCTGCTCTGCTCGGGCGCGTTGCTGGCGGTCGGTCTGGGTCTGTGCGTGTTGCTGCCGGGAGCGAATCGAGTGTCGCTCGGCATCCTGATGCTCTTGGTGGCGGCCGGTGGTCTGGCGACGGCGTTGTTCTGGCCTGCCTTGCTCCCCTGGCTTGTGTATGGTTGCCAGCCCGGATTCGCCGTGCTGCTGATCGTGCTCGGCGTGCAGTGGCTCTTGCAGGAGCGGTATCGGCGCCAAGTGGTCTTCATGCCGGGCTTCACACGGCTTGGTTCCAATTCTTCATTGGTCCGCGCCGGCAATCGTCCGCAGGCGTCCACGGTTGATGCGCCGCCGTCCGCCTCCTCGCAACCCGCGCAGCCGTCGCGCGGCAGTAGCCAGCTCAACGCCGGCGTGTCCCAGGGATCCTAGGCGATGATATCCAAGCTCGAATCGCGATATTCGGGAATGGGGCTGCCTGTCTGCGCCGGAATGTGCGTTGTGGTTGCCGGCATTTTCTCGCCTCCCGGATTCGGTCAAGCGCCGGCAGCGGAAGATCCCGTGCCCATTCGGCGAGTGAAAGTGCCGGCGTCGCGGTTGGCGGCGGAACTGGAGCGAGCCCGCGCCGGCATCCTGGTCCCGCTCTCTCGCGACGAGTTCGAGAAACGTGTGCGTCTTGCCGGCAAAGTCCGTCAAGAACAGCCGCGATTGCTCAGGGCAAGCTATCGCGCCACCGTGGATGATAATGCATTGATCAATGGCCGCGGTGAGTGGACAGTCCAGCATCAAGGCAGGACGCCAGCCATCCTGCCGTTGCCAGATTTCAACTTGGCTCTCAGCCAGCTACGTGACGCGAACAACAAGGATGCAGTCCTGGCCGAGTTCGATGGCAAGTCATTGGGCCTGGTGATCGCCAAGATAGGCGACAAGATCGGAAGTGATCAGGCCGGAGGAGAAAAGCCAGCGAACCAGAAGTTCTACTTTGACTGGACTCTGCGTGCCTCTCCAAGCGCCCTCGGACAAACGTTCGTCATGCAGATCCCTCCATGTGCAGCCGCAACTCTGGAATTGCGCCTGGGAGCCGATCAACTGCTTGTCGTCTCACCCAAGTCAGCCATGCTCTCGGGGCCCCATGAATCGGAGAGCCCCAAGCACCGCATTTGGCGGCTGAACTTCACCGGCCGGTCGCAGATCGAGTTCGCCGTCAAGAAGCAGTCCGGTCCTGAAGGCCGGCCGGCCGTGCTGACCAGCCTTCAATGCAGGCAGCAACTGCAGCCCGGGCGTTGCCAGTCCGAGTTCGAATATCAATTCGAGTGCGCGCACGGATTTCTTGAGCAGTTCGCCTTCATCTGTGACCCCGATCTCGAACCGTATGAAGTCACTGTAAAAAATGTCGAGCTGAAGGGCTGGGTGATCCGTGAGGAGTCCAAGGGCAAGAAGCTGCTGCTGGTCTCCCTGCGAGAACCCATTCAGGGGACGCTGTCCGGCCTGGTCGTTCGTTGCTTCTCGCCGCTGAAGGCGGATCAGCGCTGGATCAGCCCGGGACTGCATGTCCAGCAAGCGTTCACGCGCGGCGAAGTCATTCAACTGACGCTGCCCCCGGAGGTGCAACTTCAGGGTTGGAAATCGGGCCAATTTCAGCTTCTGCGTTCCAGCGTCAATCCCGGCGGCGCGAAAACTCTGATCCTGGCACGCTCGGGCGCCGGTCCCAAAGAGCAGGCAGAACCGAGCACTCGACCGACAGGAACACCACGATTCGGCAGCGTGGAATTTCTTGCAAAACAGCAAAGCTGGTGGAATATCGGGCCGCGCGGGGCTACCTTGACGACCGAAATCGCCTACGAGATTCACCGCGGCAACCTGTTTCAGCTCGAGTTGAAGCTGCCCGAGCCGGTAACGGACTGGACGGTGGAGGCCGTCCAGCTCAATCCCGGCAAGAAAACGCCGACCTGGATGCTGGCGGGAAGCAACCTGTTGATAAAGCTGGACGCGCCGCTGACATCCACGGAAGACGTTCGCCTGCGCGTGCGCTTGCGATCCGAAGCACCTCGCAACTGGCCGGCCGGGGGACTTGTCATGCCTTTTGCGGATCTGGCCCCGGCCGAACCATGTCTGCACGCCGGCGAGCTTGGCGTCAGCATCGATCCTACACTGGACGTGCGCGTGCTGGGCACCGAACTGGCGTCCGGCCCCGTGGATGTTCACGGCCCATGGGGCAAGAACGCGCTCGATTATGTTTTCTCCTACCGCCAGCAAGCCGTCGCTGGCAAGTTGCAGGTGAAGCCGCGGCGTGCGAGGCTCGATGCGCAAGTTTTCACCGAGGCGACATTGTCGGGGCCTCTGGCTGCCTGGCGAACAAAACTGACGCTAACGCCGAGGGCAGGCATCCCGTCGAGTATTGAACTCGCGATTTCCGGGACCGAGTTGCGTCGGCTGCGCCTGGAGTCTCTGACGACAGCCGTTCGTGCCTTGTCACGACAGCCGATCGCCGAGGCCCTGCCGGTGTTGCTGGCCCTTGGTTGTCGCAGCGAGGTGGAACAAGCTCTTCTTGGGTTGGCCTTGCCGCGCGGCCAGCGCTGGCGCATCGAACTGGTCGAGCCGCTCGAGCAGCGCACCGAGATCAACCTCGAAGCAACGCTGCAACCGCTCCCCAGCCTCGGCGGCGACGCTGCGCACAAGGAAAACCGGAACCGGGACCAGCAGGCGTGGCACGTCCCTCTGGTAACCGTGCTGGACGCCGAACGACAAGAGACGCAGGTCGCCGTTCAGACTATGACCACAGAGGTCCAGCAGAGCTACTATTCAGGACTCAGTTCCGATGCGGCGCCGCCGGGCGGCGCTCAAAGTCGGCTCACGCTTCAAGGCACATCACCATTCCCAAGCCTGGCTGTGATCACGCGCCTCAATGCGGGATCTCCTCAGGGCGCGGCCGAAACCTGCGAGCACGCGCTGCTCTTGACCGAATGGCAACCGGATGGCACGCTCGTGCATCATTTTCGTTTCGAGTTGCTCAACTGGAGCAAACCCAGCATGCCCGTCGTGCTGCCGGCGGGCGCGCGACAGGTGCTTGGCGTCCGTGCGGATGGCCGCTGGCTCGACACGTTTCCGCGCGAGCTTGTCCCGGATGGTCTGCGCGTTGATTTGCCGGTGCCGGCCGACGGATTCAGGCACGTCTTCGAGCTCGTCTATCTCGGCCCGCCGGCGCAAGCGGAATGGCCCATCGGAGATTGGTTTCTTGGCGGCGTCTTGCCTGCGCCGCTGCCCAAGCTGCCCGTTGCCGTACTGGCTTCGCAGCGCCGCTGGCTGTTGCCGCCCGACATGGTTCCTCTGCGTGGTACGGCCTTTCGCAAGGTAGGCGACCCCCATTCCGGACTGCATACTCCTCCCGGAACAGCACAGTTGCGCCGACTGTGGCACACCGGCGACTCATTGTTCACGGCCATGGGCTTCAACCCGGGCGCGGCAGCCATCGAAGGACAGCGCGAACGACTGGCTGCCGCAGAAATCGCGCTACGAAAGAGGACCACCAAGCCGCGACATCTTGGCGACCTGCTGCAGGACCTCGCCCTGGAACTTGGCCGGAACGACGTACTGGTGCTGGATGCCTACTCCCTGAGCGCAGCCGGGCTGCATGTGCAATCGCCCGTCAATGCGGCCCGATCCGACGCTCGCGGTCCTCTCTGGCGACAAGCGGGGCTGATCATCGTGCCGTGCCAGGCCACGCTGCTTGTGACCACGCGTGCCTGGCTCGACAGTCAGACAAATCGAGATTTCCCGGAACGCGCTGACGATGAGCTGGCGAGGCCGGTCCAGGAAGCTTTGCTGAACGGCCAGGACGGCAGCGGACGGTTTCGCACGTTGGCATCCTGGTTGCGCGTGCCGGCCCGAGCCGGAGACGCGACCGCCGGACTTGAGGGCAGCGCGCATGTGCCCGGTCGGCTTCCGGGCTGGACCGAATGGGAGATCGTGCCCGGGCAACCAGAAGTGGAAGACCTGACAGTCATTCGTCGCCAGTTCATCACGGTATGCGGCATAGTGCTCGCGCTGGCAATGCTCCTGATTGCCAGATCGATCAGCAAGCACGTGACCGGTGCATGGCGCTTCAGGCTATTGCTTACCTGGATGTGCGCTGCGTTGCTGGGTTGCATCTGGCTACCAAGTCCGTTTGCGGTACTGCCGGTCGCGCTGCTGTTCTCCGCATTCTTGCTAGGAGTGGTGCACGGGCTGTCCGGACTCTGGGGAGTCCGCGATCGTCCGCTTGCCGGCATTCGACGAAGTCTGACAATCTTGCTTGCCGGGGGATGCAGCCTCGCGACGATGGCACCGGCCCGCTCGGGTGGCGACGAGCCGTTCACCGTGTTTCTCCTGCCCGGCAAGAATGCCGATGCGCCGAACACCGAGCAGCGTGTGCTCGTCCCACAAGAATTGCTGACGCAGCTCGAACGACTCGCGAACGGGGCTTCGCCGCTCGACGATACTGTCGTGCTGACCGGGGCACGTTATCAAGGCACAGTGTCGGGCGCTTCCGCCGATTTGACCGTGGATTTTTCCTGTTTCAGCTTCGTTGACAAGAGTCAGCTTTTCGTGCCGCTGGACGGCGTCGATCTACGACCGGAGGCCTTTCTGGACGGTGCTCCGGTGTACCCAGTCGTTGCACCGGCGCCGCGGAGCGGTTACTTGATTCCGGTGCAGGGCAGGGGGCCGCATAAGCTCGCGCTTTCCTTCACGACACGAGTGTCACAGTCCGGCGCCAATCAGCAAGTTCGTTTTCAGATTCCAAGACTCGCCCAAAGTCAGCTCGCAGAATTAAAGTTGCCCGCAAGCATTCAAGATGCTCAGGCCATTGGTGCGCTTGGCAGCCAGGCCCTTGCCAGGTCCGGCAGCGACTGGGTGCTCAAGGCGCAGATCGGGCCGCAGCAATTGCTTGATGTTCGATGGCGGTCCGCCACGGAAAAACCGACTCCGGCTGCTCAGATCGAAGTGCGGGAACTCTATTACTGGGACCTGCGTTTGCCGCTGCCGAGCCTGACCGGAATCCTGAGATACTCAATCGGCAAGGGCCAGATTTCAAGTCTTTCTGTTGCGCTGCCGGAGGAACTGGAAGTGCGGAGCGTGGAAGCACTGCCCGGGCCGACGTCAGAGAGTATTCCGCGCTTGAAATCTTGGAGTGTTCGCGCGGACAAGAACAGGCGAATCCTGGCAGTGGAATTGTTCACGCCGTTTACCGGGGAAATGCAGCTCAAACTTGGCATGGCGCCGCGCCTCGCGGTCCGGCCCGGCAATGTGGCCTTGCCATTGCCGCTTCCGTTGCAGGTGAAGCCAGCCGGCTTTCAGGAAGGCTTCCTGGCCTATCGCATTGCCGGACTGGAGGCACGCGAGATCCCCAAGGATCTTGGAATCATCGGCATCGAGCCGGCGGCGTTCATCAAGGTATGGCGGCAGGTCGATGATCGTGACGAAGTACGGCCGACCCGAGCGGTGAACTTCCGTCGCAACGCACCCAGTGCCAGCCTCCGCCTGAATCTGCTTGCCCCAGGCGCCAGTGCTGCGCAGGAAATAACCTGGGACGTGCAACCGTTTCATGCCGACGTGACGGCGATATGCGAGATCCATGCCCCCGCCGGCGACCTCATGCTCATTGAATGGCATGTCCCCGCCGCAGTCGTGCTCGCAGATATCCACGGCCCGCACGTGCATAGCTGGTCGCGACAGAATGCGATCGTGCAAGTCTGGCTGACGCAGCCACAGAAAGAAACACGCGTGACCCTGTGGGGCTGGATGCGGCTGGCCGCGCCACTGCTGCCAGGCAAGGCCGGCACGATGGCGCTGCCGCACGTGTCCTTGCGTCAACCGATGCCGACGTCGACCGCCGTCCGGTTGCAGCCCGAGAAGGGCCTCAAGCTTGAGCCGGCTCGGCTTGATGGGTTGCGGAGGTTGCCACCCGGCGAGTCCTCAAATGCCTTGCATTTGACCCCGACTGGATTACCTGGAAGCAATTATTCGGCCAGCGTTCGCCTGACGCACGCACCCTTGGCGCCAACGTATCGCTCGTTGACAGTGATGCAGGCGCATGGCGACCGTCTCACCCTTGCCGCCGACCTCGCCGTTCAGGGATCGCCGGACGGCACCCCTCTGCATGCACAAGCACGAGGATGGCCGGATCATGTGCAGCTGGACCTTTCCGATTTCGTGGCGTCGCCGCGGCGACACAAGAATGTTGCCGGCGTTTCATGGACCGTTCTACTTCCCCCCGGCTTATCACAGCGCATCCCCTTGCGACTTCGAGCTGAAACATCGCTGACAAACACAGGCGACATGTTAATGCCCGACGTCAGGATCGCTGGAGCTAGCGCGCAGGATCGCTGGGTCGGCGTTCTGGGGTCTGAACTGGTCGGCGTGGCTGCAACCGATGCCAAGCCGACTGCAGAACGTGCATCAATCCTCGCGCTCTGGCCTGACATTGCCAAGCAGTTACACGCTGGTGGAACCTTGTGGAAACTTCTATCGAACGACTGGCGACTTGCGGTGAAGGTGCGCCCATCGTTTGCGGAACCATCCGTGCAGGTTGTTGCTGCAGAACTGGATTCCGCGCTGGCACCGGACGGCCGATGGTTACATGAGGCACGATTCGATCTTTATGCCCGCGCCGAAGGCAGTCTCCGATTATTGCTTCCTGGAAACAGCAGCTTGCTGGCACTGTATCTCGACGCACAGCCGGTCGTGGCAGCACGCGAAGGCAAGTATTTGCGGCTACCCTTGCCAGGTACGGCGAACGCGCACGTGCTACGCGTGCGCTGGCAACATGCCGCTTCAGATGAATCCATCGAGGCGCCCAATCTCACCATGCCGACGATCGCCGGTTTGCGGCAGGTCCAGGTAGTGGGTACGGTCTGGCTGCCTGCCGGATTCCGTGAAGGATCGCTTTCCCGTGGGCAACCGCTATCGACGGCGCAATGGATGCTCGAGCGAGCACGCGCGCAGCTTCGGATCATTACACTTCTCGCCCAGCAACGCAAGGACACCGATGTAGAAGCCTGGGAGCAGAGTATGCGCCGCCTCCAGGCAAGACTATACTGGTGCTGCCGCCAGGCCGAACATCAGTCAAATCTCGCTCGAAGCGAAGAGCCAGGCGCAGGGAACGATGCTGGAATAGTTGAAGCTTCCCGGCAGCTTCAACTGGAGAATGCCAGGCTGGCGGAAAATCAACAATTCATGAAACTGCAGAAGACTGCCGCCAAGATCTCGAATCTGCGCGATCCCGATTCGATCGACTACGTCTCATCGCTGACACGAATTGGCATGACACGCTACTGGAAGGGTGAGCCCGGGGTGACGCCACTCATGCATCTGGCCGCGGAAGCTTCCAGGCAGTATCGTCGGCAATTGCTCGTCAGCCAGGCGACTGTCATGGCATTAGTCGGCCTGTTGATCCTGTCATGTCTTCCAGTTGCCGCCTGGCTCGGGCGCGTTTTGTGGCCCGAACAGCTCTTGTTACTGGCCGCCGCCGGTTGCATTGCGTTCGGCTTCAGTCTGCCTGGCGCTGTACTGATCATGCTCGGCTTGCTGGCGCGCGTCATGCTGCTGACGCGCCTGGGACAGCGCTGGCAGTCTCGTCGCGCTGACTCTGCCCCAGGCGGCAGCAGCATGCATGCTGCTGGTTGAAGCAGTCGCCGTGACGTCGTCAGGCCTGCCGCAGGCCGACTCCAGTCCAGTAACCATTTTCGATAAGCCGCCACCAACTCCCGAAAGGCCGCGCAGATTCTGGCGACAAGATCCATCAGTAACGGCAGAGGAGCCCGAAGGTAACGCCGTGGACCAGCAAGTCCGTGCGGTTGAACTGAGGCGTGGGCAGTGGAGCGCCGACAAGGGCGCCACCAATGGCCTGCGAATCGTTGACACGTCGGTCGACCTGGTCGCCGGCCCGCACGACGGAACTCCAGTAAAGGAAGTCGTAGCCGCAAAAGCCGGTGCAATAGCGCGTCAGGTTGCAGCCGACCTTGAGCTGCAGTTGCGGCACGACGGTGAAGGCGCCGTTGCTGTGCCGGCCGAGGTTGCTGGGCAACGCAAACACCGCTCCGCCCGGAAACGTGCCTGAGCCGTTGCCCGAATCCGTCGATGAGCCGCTGATGGTGACGACCTGTTGCGTCCCGCCCAGAGCCAGCTTGCCAGTGAAATCGACGAGGAGCAGGCCGTTGGTCCAGCCGAGCTTGCCGCCAAGCTGGCCGCCGTAGAAGTTGTTCTGCGTGTAAAAGCGCTCCCGCCAGCCCTGCTGATTGTCGATGAGGAGGGCGCGGTGGCTGCCGAAGAGGTTCAACTCGTCGTCGAGGCCAAGATAGCGGAAGCCAAGCAACCAGACGGCATTGACTCCGCCGCGGGAGTAGCCGCGGCACAGGCCGTTGACTTCGCCGCCCCAGAGTTGCGTGGCGGCCGTCACCGTAATATTGCCGCTCACGCCGCCAAGGAGCAGTGGGTCGGCCACAGTGAAGCTGCCCTCGTGTGGCAAGGGGGGCGTCAGAGGATTGAAGTTGTTGAAGGGGACGTAAAGGGGCGGATTGCCGACCGCATCGGACTTCTGCGAGAATCTTTCGACATTGCGAAAGAGCATGAAGCCGATCAATTCCGCGCCGCACCATTCGCCGAACCAGCCGCCGACGCCGGCGCGCACACCTGAAAACGAGCCAAAGTCCAGCGCGTTGGGCCCGCCGAAGTGAAGCGCACCGGCGTCGACTGCTTGGTCACGGGACTGACGATGTTGAGATTGAACGTGCCCTTCTTCGGCTGAAACTTGTCGGCAAAGTCCTTCAAGGATACGGCGCCTTCCGCATTGGCTTCGGATGGTGCGTCCTTGACGGGAACCAGCTTGGCAGACTTCGCCTTCTTCTCCGAAACCGGCCGCGGCGCCGGCAGTTCCTCTTGCTCCTCGGCCATGGGCGCCGTCGGCGGTTTCGCGCCGGCGGGCGCTTGCGAGATGACGCGTGGCCCAATCATGCCTGGGTGCAACCGGATGACGTTGCCGCGCGGTCCAATAATCTGGATGCCGGCCCCGCCGCCGACGATGACGCGACCGAACGGCCGCTGGATCACGATCTGGGCCTGTGCGGCCTCCGCCAGCGCCAGAACCGCCACGCACGCGTTAAGTACGATGAAGCGTCTCATGCGCGCTAATCTACGAAGAGTGGAGAAAAAGGACAACGCCAAGGGTGGCGGCGGGTGGAGCGGGTGGAGCGTCAAAACGTCGCCATTCGTCCGATAATTCGTCCAGGAAGAGACATATACCCCCTCGGCAAATCGCACCGCTGGAACAATATTACGTCGAGTTGTGCTTCCCGCCTGAGATCACTCGGTCACCGGCTTTCCCTCATCCTGGATGCGTTGCCAGAGTTCCTCGACCCCCAGTTGCCCGGCCCAATGGTTCAGGTAGATATGGTCCAGCGCAGACGATTGCACCTCATACACTCGCAAGGCGTCCTTTAACTGCTTCTCGCTGCCGCCTGACAGTTTCGACCAGCGCAATTTGACCAGGATCGTGTCCTCGGGAGCCGAGACATGCAATGGCAAGTCCAGGATGGTCTCGAAGCGTTTGCGTGCAAATCGCGAGCGGTCGAAGGGGTCGTCGGTCAAGATCCAGAAGTCGACTTTCTCACCGTCTTTCAGCGAAAGCAAGTTGAACATCGAACGCAATCGCAGGGCCTCGCGAATAGCGTCCTCGGAAAGGAAATAATCGGGCGCGGGAAAAGCCGCCAGGAGTGGCGCTATGGCGTCCGGCGAAAGGACCACGACCAGATCGATGTCGTGCGTTGCTCGCGGTTCGCCTTGCGCGCTGGAAGCAATCGACCCCGTCAGCATGTATTCGATGTTGTTGGCCGTCAAGACAGGGACGATCTTCCTCAGTAATGCCTGTTGTGACATAGCGCCAGCCGCTCCAGAAAGAGCTTGTGGAATGCCGCTTCGGACAGATGAGGAAAGCGTTTCCGCAAGCCCTCGCGGAACAAGGCCTTGGTAAAGGCCGACATCTCCATCGCCTTGCGCACCCGCTCGTCGGGAGTCATCGCGCGCAGGATCTGCAGGTAGCGTTGGTGATTGGGATATGCTTTTGGATTCATCGCCCGGCTTCCCGTTGTTCTGCTTTTAATCACTCTACACGGTCACGCATGTTGCGAGTAGACGAGGCGAGCGTGCCGCCGGCTCGGTTTTTGGCCTGCGACAGGGCCTGCGACAGGGCCCGCGACAGCAGAATGTCGACAACGAATTCGGCGGTTTCGCGCGTGATCTTGTGCGCGAAACCGCCGAGCGAGCTGTGACGACGCTTGTCTGGCCTTACTCCGCTGGGCGGATGGCGACGGACACGGGGTCGGTCCAGTACTTGTGGTCGGCGTTGTAGTAGAGATACGCGCGGCTGGCGGGGCCGCGGTACTCGCCGGGGATGCGGCAAATCAGGTCCACATCGACCTCGATCTTCTGGGCCGGGGCCAGGTCGCGCCAGTACAGGACCAGCTCGCGGCCGCGGACCTCGAAGAAGCTGATCGGACCTTGTTTCGTGCCGTTCTCCCGGAGCTTGGCCATCTCCTTGAGCTGGGCCATGTCTTCGGGCAAGGCGAGGCCGGCCGGGATGCCCAGGATGGCGACGGCCATGCCCTGGCCGTTGCCGCTCTTGTTCTCGACGATGGCCTTCATCCGGACCGTCTCGCCTTCCTTGACCTCGTTGCGGTCCAGCTTGGTGGTGAGGTGCACAGGGGCGGCCTCCGGGTTCACCGGCTTGACCGTGCGATACGACCACGACAGCGTGTAAGGGAAGGCATTCTTGCCGGTGATCTCGACCTTGAGCTTGTTCTTGCCGGGCTTCATGAGATCCTCGCGCGGCACGCTGACGATCAATGGCTCCTGCGACTTGGCGGCAAACGCCTTGATCGCGATCGGCTCCTTGGCGTCACCGATGAATAGCTTCAACTCGCCGGACTCGACCGGGGCCCGAGTCGTCCGCGTGTGGGCGATCAGGGCCTTGAGGGCGAGGATGGTGGACTGTGTGGCGCCGAAGCCGCCATGGCCGCCGCGTTGCTGGCCGAGCCACTTGACGGACTTCTGCACCGCCGTCGTGAACTCCGGCCGATTCGCCTTCAGCCAGGCCAGGATCGACAGGGCTGTCGTCTCGACCTGAAGATCACGGCCCTGCGAGCCGGTGATGCTGGTGCGCTGGCCTTCCAGGTAGCCTTCCTTCTTCTGGAGATCGACCAGGCGGGTGAGGATCTCGATGCCGTCCTTGGTCTGCGAGCGGTTGATGAGGGCGTTGCCGACCAGGGCCAGGAAGTACGGGTCCTTCGAGTTCTTGGCGAGCCTGGTGAGCGCGTCCAGTTCGGTCTTGAGGTCATCATCGCCGCCGGCCTCGGTGATGGCCCAGACGATGTAGGCGTTGGTGATCTCTTCCGGAGCCCGACCAAAGGAGTCGAGGGCGCGAGCATTGCGCTTGAAGCCACCCTTGCCGTCACGCTGGCCGAGCAGGTACTGGCGGGTACGCTCGACCATGTCCTTGTCCACGGGATGGACGCGGGCCATGTCCTTGAATTGCAGCAGGCCGTAGGCGGTGAGGGCCTCGTGCGGCGGGGCGGTCTGGCCGAACCATTCGTAGCCGCGCTTCTTCGCCGGTTCACTCGGTGGAATGCACTCGAACGAGGTGAGCCGCTGGTAGCCGTTGCTGAGCAACTGGCGGGCGCGCTTCTCGACCTCCGGCATGTTCTGCTCGCTCTCCTTCAGGTAGTTGAGGATGAGCACATTGGGGTAGTTGCTGCTGGACGATTGCTCGAAGCAGCCGCCCGGCTCCTGCAGCATGGCCTCCAGGCCTGTCTGGAGATCTGCCAGAGTAGACGGGAAGGCCTGCACCTGGACCTTGAGCGTCCCCTTGATCCAGCTTTCCGGGAGCGTCAGTTCCTGGCGAGCCTCACCTTCGAGCATGTCGCTCTTGGCATGCATCACCGGGAAGCCGTCTGGAACGATGGGGAAGGAACGCTCGACCCGATCGACACCGACAGGCAGGAACTTGCCGGTGAAGCTGAGGACGGCATTGCCTTCGATCACGCCGGGCTTGTAGTGGAACAGATAGCGCTTGCGCTTGCTGCCATCCACGTCGATGTGATCGGCGCTCTTACCGGTGACCTCAAGGCCCTTCGCGGTTGTCTCCAGAAGTACATTGCGTTTCTGCTCCGTGGCGTTGTCGATCGTGACCGGGATGATGATCTTGTCGGTGCTGCTCACTTCCATTGGCACCTTGGGCTCAACGCTGAACGGCAGCCTGGAGGCGAACTCGATGGTCGAATTGCCGAGCCGGCCATCGAGCGTGTGGCCCATCGCCAGAACCTGGAAGCGGGTAGTGGCGTCCGAGAGATCGAACGTGACCTCGGCAGAGCCGTCGTTCAGCACGAGGACCGGATGCCAGAACAGCGTCTCGGTGAAATCGCGGCGAACCTGGTCGCTCGACGGCTGATGTTGATGGGCATACTCGCGGACGACGAACGGTTCCATGCGGGCCTGGGCGCGGAGGAGTGCACGGCGATGGTGCACCATCTGCTCAAGGCGATCCATGGCCCGGAAACCGCCACGGCCGGGACCTCGCCCACCAGCGCCCGGGGGCATCATCGGTGCGTCGGGAAAACCGCCGGGCGCCTGGTCCAGCACGATTCCCGCGACGGGGTCTGCCATTTCGGCCTTTCTGGCCTCTTCGATGAGAAGTGGCAGTCCAGGCACCTGCGGCACCGGCACGTTCTCGGCCGCCACCGGCCCGGGCTTCGGCGGCGGAACCTTGAACATCGGGTCGACTCCCTGTCCCGGCCGGGCCATCAACTTTTCCAGTCCGCCGTCGTCCATTTTCTTGGCCTGGTCCTTGGCGTCCGCCATCATGGGCGGCATCGGCGCCGCCATGTCGGCGGGCATGCCTTTCATGGCTCCCTTCTCGCGGACAACCATGTCCATGGCCATCATCATCTCCTGGTCCGCGGAACGGGCGCTCATCCAGAACACGGCCGCGCCGAGACCGCCGACGATGAGCACGGCGATCAAGCTCACTCCCGTGGCCAGGTAGCCCGTGCCGCCCTTACCGGGCTGGCCGATGCGGACGATGCCGATCAGCACGCACGCGAAGCCGCCGATCAGGACCAATGTCGCAACCAGCCAGAGCACCGAACGAACGAGCATCTGCTGGTACTGATCGGCCTGGGACGACACCTGATTGAGCGTCGTCTGAGCCGTCTGGACCTCGCCTTGCAGCGCGGGCAGCTGCTTTTGCATGCGGACAACAGTCTGTTGCTGGTCATTCTCCTTGTCGACAAGCTGCTGCTCCAGCGTCAGGCACTTGGGGGCGTATTTGGCATCGACCTTGTCGAGTGCCAGGACATTGATGTCGCGTTTCTGCGTGGCGCCCTGGCCACTGGCCATGACGAGCCGCTGCGCCTCGCTGCTGTGCTTCTGCACGAAGGTGGCGGGGTTTTGCTCGGCGAAGCGCCGCCAGCCCTGCGTCCCCAGCAGAAGGTCCAGCGCGACGGCTGCCTTCGGATGCGTGCCCACCAGGAAGTCGGCGTATTCCAGGTCCTCGGCCTTTTGCACCTCGGTCGTGAGATAGAAATGGGCCGGCATCGACCTCGCCGTCTTCTCGTCGGCCAGCTTCAGCACGCTGAGATCCACGACGGACATCATCACGATGGCCGGCGGCAACGCCTTGTCCTCGCGGTTCGACTGCAGCTTGACCTGGACCTTGTCGCCCGGCGCGTACACCTTTTTGTCGGTCGTCAGCCGAATGTCGATCTTCTCCACGGGCCGCCGATAGATGAGCCGCTCGGCGATGGGCATGAGCTGGTCCTCGGCGGCGCCTTGCTCGAATACCGTCACGCGGTAGACGCCGCTGGCGCCGGGGGAGGTCCGCAGCTTGATCCTGGTGATCTCGCCCTTCTTGACGGGCATGACAGCGCTGTTGTCAATGAGCCGGCCGCGGCAGTAGACGCCGACCTGGAGACGGCGATCCTTCGAGCCATTGCCCAGCGCGATCTCGATGTGATCCTCGACCACGCCCCTGGGGATGTTCAACACCACGCCGTCCTCACGGGCGGCGGGCAACACGTGCTGGCTCTCGATGCCGATCGGTGAATCGATCTTGAGTTCATAGCGCTTGCCGGCGACCGGCGTGAACTCGAACAGGCCGAGGCCCTGATTGACACCCGCTTCCTTGTCATCGTTCAGCGTCTGCACGTCCGTCACGGCCTTGCCATCCTGATCTATGATGCGGCCACGCAACTCGGCGGGCTTGTTAAGCGTGGATTGCGCCCGGAAGTAGACACGGTTGAGAACGCCGGCCACCAGGTCGCCGCCCTCTGGATAGAAATCGACGAGCAGCTTGCTCAGCACAATCGGTATCGGCCGCACGATGGTCTCGGTATTGCCACCGTCGCTGAATTGCAGCGACAGGCTGGCCCTGCCCAGCTCGATGCTCCTGGGCAGCTTGAAGCGCACCTTGACGCTGCCGTCCGCATCCGTGTCGAGCTGCTGGTTATGCACCTGCTGGCCGTCCACCTGGGCGGTGGCGACGACGCGCATGACCCCAGCCTGGCCGCCTTCCACGCGGCTGGCCTTGGCGTTGACCGCGACCTCGTCGCCAGCGCCGTACGATTTGCGGGTGAATTCCAGCTCCTTGTTCAGCCGCGGGGCCTGGTAGCGATTGACGAGAAAACGGCGTTTCTCGGGCTGAAAGCGGTTCGCGGATTCGACCACATGCAGCGTGTACTCGCCCCCCGCCAAATCCGGAGGCAGCTGGAACTGCCCGGCCGCAATGCCGCGGATCGGCTGGCCGTCCGGTCCCTTGAGCGGCTGCTTGTCCTTCTCGTAGCCGACGAGCGCCGGCCCGCTCGCCTGGAAGATCTCGGCACCGTTGGGGGCCGTGATGCGGAACTGGACGTTGAAGTCCTGCTTGGTCGGCTTCAAGCTCGAGCGCTCCAGTGTCAGGGAACGGAAGCGAACGATTTCGCCGGGACGATACAGGGGCCGGTCCGTCGCCACATGCGTCAAGTACAGCGGCACGACCAGCGGCACCGGCTCGCTGACGATGATGGGCACACCGTCGTTCATCTCGCCGCGGACTTCCATGGCCAGGTTCACGCCTTGCTTGAGCGGCAGGTTCGGCGGCAGGTTGATATCGACCTTGCCGGAGTTCGGCACGTCGTTCTTCTCGAAGACAACCGTGTTATCTTGCGGATTGACGATGCGCACCGATAGCTTCTGCGGCTGGGCGTCGCGCGTCGGCGAGTTCATCTGGATCTCGTATGTGTTCTTGGCGCCCGGCTCAAGGTTCTTCGGTCCGGTGATGTAAACGTTGACCTTGTTCTTCTGGATCGTGCGGCGAACTTCGCTGGTTTCCTTGTCCCAGTCTGAGGTCAGTCGCTGGATTTGCTCCTGGATCGCGCGGATTTCCTGGTTGATGCGCTGCTGATCGGCCCGGTTCTGCGACTGGAACAGTCCCAGCGTGTTCTGCGCCTGGTTGAACTTGTTCTGTGCCAGCACGAGTTGCTGACGGCGATCCTGCCAGCCGAGGTAGGCGAACAGGCTGCCGGCGCCGAAGACGATCAAGATGCTGGCGGCGATGGCGAAACGACCCCAGGGCATCGGCTTGCGCGGCCGGGGCAGGATCCGCGTCGGCACCGATGCCGACGGACTCGGCGCCGCAAAGCGAACGGCCGAGAACTCCATCTTCGCCGCCCAGCCCATGATGGCCTGCTGCTGCCGCGCCTTGTCCAGCGCCGCCCGGCAAGGATCGCAGCCCGCCAGATGCTCCTGGCAAGTTCGTTGCTCGTCCTCGTTCAGCACGTCATAGACCAGGCCGAGAAGCTGTGACTGGCAATGTTCGCAGGGGTTCATGGACATATCCTCCGTAGGACAAGCGGCTCGCCTGTCCATCAAGTTCGCAGAGGACAAGCGAGCCGCTTGTCCTACGATGGGTCAGTTCAAAACCTTGCGGAGCTTTTCCAAAGCAGTGCGCATCTGGGTCTTGATGGTTCCGACGGGGCAACGGCGCATCTCGGCGATCTGCTCGTAAGTGAGGTCGCCATTCTGCCGGAGCAGGAAGACTTCCTTTTCTTCGTCGCGCAGACCCAGGATGGCCTGGCGGACGCGGTCGATGGATTCCTTGTGTTCCAGCACCTGTGCGGGAGCGGGTTCGCGCGTCAACATCGTGAATTCCTCCCCACCCAGTGGGCGCGACTTGCGGCTCCAGGCGCTGCGCTGCATGTCCTTGGCGGTGTTGAAGCACACCCGAAAGATCCATGCTCGCAGATTGAGTACCTGGCCAAGTTGGGCGCGGGCCCCCCAGCACTTGACGAACGCCTCCTGGGCCGCATCCTGGGCGTCGTCCTTGTTGCCCAGCACGTAGACCAGCGTGCTGATGAGCTCGTCACGCAGGTCGTTGAAGGTGCGAACCAGCACATCGGCGGTGGCAAGCGCCCCGTTGGCGTCTCCCGCGTTGGCGTTGCCCGCCCTGGCGTCCGCTGCCGCCCGGATCGACCCAGACTCGACTGCCTTGGCCATATATTCCACCGGAAAAGACGAGAACCCCCCAACCATGGTTTTCCCGCACCAGGAAAAAAGGGGCCGTGAATGGACCGGCGGCGCTATTCTAGCGGGGCAGAGGCGAAAGACAATTTTCGACGGGGCCAACGCGCAGACCCTGCAAACGGCGACGAGGACTCACTTCGCCACGCGCTGCGTCAGCAAATACCCCACGAGATCGCGAAAATCGCGTTCGGAGACCTGATCCACGAAGTTCGCCGGCATCGGCGACAGTGGGGCCGTCGCACGCTCATCGACATCCGAGCGAGCAACGCGCACCTCCTTGCCCGTCTGGTCAGCGAGTACATAGACTTCGCCGTCTTGCCGCAGGAACAGGCCGTTGACCAGCCGGCCGTTCTTGAGCGTCAGCACCGTCACGCGGCAGGCCTGATCGACGTTGCGATTCGGGTCGAGGATGTCTTCCAGCAGGCGATCGAGGCCGCGGATGCCGACGCCGTCAAGCTGCGGGCCGATCTTGGCGCCCTGATTGGCAAGCTGATGGCAGGACGCACAGTGCTTGGCGAAGACCTTGGCGCCGGCGGCGGTGTCGGCCTTCCCGGCCAGGAAGCTCTGGCGACGCTGATTGAAGAGCTGCTGCAAGCGGGCATCGACCGCCGGCAGGCCGCGCGTCAGGTCGGCGAGTTTCTTGTCGATGTCGGGGATGCGTGCCTGTCGCAGCCGCACATCCACTTCGCGATCCTGCAAGAGCCGGCCGGATGCCTTGCCCTTGGCGACGGCTTCCAGCAGCCTGGTTCCGCCCATGGAACTGCCCGATAGCGCCAGCGCGATGGCCCGCTGCAGCGGGGCTGGCGCCGCTTGCAAAGCATCGATGAGCTTGCCATGCGCCTTGGGCGTTTGGGCGGCGGCAAGGGCGACAGCCGCCTGCGCGCGGACCTCGAAGTTCTCGCTATCGTCGGCCAGCAGCTTGGCCAGCATGCCTGCGTGCTTGACAGGATCCAGACTGGCCAGCGTTTGCAACGCTTTCTTGCGGCGCGGGACTTCGACCCGGCGGTCGCCCGCCAGGTCGGCGATGGTGTCCTGAACGTTTAGCAGCCGCAGACTGCCGGCCAGGTCTAGGCCCAGGTCTTTCTGCTCCCCGGCCGGCGAGCGCAACAGCTGATTGGTCAACTCGCCGGCATGACGCTGCTCCGCATCGGCAAGCCTGCTGCCACGTTCCTGGTTGGCCTCGACCACGATCTTGAGCAAGCGTGCTTCGCCGGGCAGGTCGCGCGGAACCCTGGCCCGATACAGGGTCAGCACTTCGTTGCTCATCTCCGCCGGCCCGTAACGAGCAATGTGATGAGCGAACCGCGGCAACGCCGCTAGCCCCTCGGCGCTCCTCTTGACGTGGTCCATCAAGAATATCGCCGACTCCTTGGAGCGCAGGCCGGGGCAGACCTCGGCCAGCGCGCGGCGTTCCTTCTCCGTCCAGTCCATCTTGGTCACGTCCTTCCAGGCGGACGCGATTAACTGGTCGCGCAGGGCCATGCGTTTCGCATGGATCAAATGGTCGTCCTCGCGCGGCGTCGCGTGCAGCAGCGCCAGCAACGGCTTCAGATGCCCGGGTCCGGGATGTCCGCCCAGGGCCTCGGCGGCAGCGCGCTGCACGAATGCGTCCTTGTCTTTCAGTCCGGCGAGTGCGGCCGAGCGTGTGCCATCCGTCCAGGGCTTGTGCTCCGCCAGGATGCGCATGGCGTGGACGCGGACCAGGGATTCCGTGTCACTCAGCGCGTGCAGGAGCACCTTCTCGTCCAGCGATTGCGTCCGCTCCAGCACCCACAGGGCGTGGGCGCGCTGCCTCGGCGTCCCCTTGGCGGCAAGCCGCCGCGCTGTCTCGATGCCCTTGTTGCCGCCGCGCTCGACAAGCTGATGCGTCGCGAACAGGCGGGCGGTCAGGTTCGGACTGTCGAGCGCCTCGGCCAGATCGCTGACCTTCATACGCGTGAAGTCCGGCATGGCGGGAACGGGCAAATTGCTTCTGGGCCCGCGATAGACGATCCGCCAGATGCGGCCACGGAAGCGGTCCCGCCCCGGATGATCCAGCGGCACCTCGTAATGCCCGATGATGCGGTTGTAGAAATCGGCGACGTAAAGCGCCCCGTCCGGGCCGAGCTTGATGTCCACCGGCCGAAACCACGGATCGTCGCAGGTCACGAAGTCCGGCATGGCGATGGCCTTGTAGGTCGAGCCATGCCGTTCGAGCCGGTCGCGATTGACGCGGTTGGTCACGACGTTGCCGATGAAGATGTTGTCGCGGAACGCCCGCGGGAAACGGTCGTCCGCATAGTAGGCGATGCCAGCGATGGCGGTAGAGCCGTGATCGTGCGCCAGCATCTCCGGGCCGTAGCCGAGGCCGTCGTGCGGCCGGCCGAAGCTGGGATAGTACGCGCCCTTCAAAAGTTGATAGATCGGCCGGCTATGGCAATCGCACGAGTAGAGATTGCCGAGCGGATCGAACGCCAGCCCGAACGGGTTGACCTGCCCGTGCGTGAAATGCTCGAGCCGCGAACCATCGGCCTTGAAACGATACGTGTTGCCGGAAGACATGTGGATCGGATTCGTGTCCTTCGTCTTGACGCTCGACTTGTTGGCGAAGCCGTGGCAGGCGTAGATCCAGCCGTCGAAGCCCAGCGCGAACTCGCCGGTGAGCCCGTGCGTGTCGTTGAAGCCGTACTCGCTGAGCAAGATCTCGCGACGATCCGCCTTGCCGTCGCCGTCGGAGTCGCCCAGGCGATAGACATTGGGGATGCTGAAGACGATCGCTTCGGTCCTGGCGGGCGGCCCGGCGTCAGCCCGCCGTGTGCCGCGCGGCAACGGCAGCACGCCGATGGGGATGTTCAGCCCGTCAGCGAAGACGGAGATCTTGCGTGCCCGGCCGTCGGGTCCGAAGTCCTCGAGAATCTTGACGCGGTCTTTCGGCTTGCGCCCCGGCGGCGCGGCATAAGGATACTCCACCGACTCCGTCACCCACAATCGCCCGGCGGCGTCAAAGGCGATGTTGATCGGCTTGTTGACCTCCGGTTCCGCCGCCACCAGCTGCACGATGAAGCCCTCCGGTACTCGCAGCGTCTTGAGCTGCTTCTCCGCCGGCAACGGTTCGGTGGCGGCGATGTGCGGCGACGGTTTCCAGGGTTGCTGAGACTGGGATTTGGTCAGCAGGCTGTAGGCCAGGAATACCGCGAAAATGACTCTTCGGCACATCCTCAAGTCTCCAAGTCCAGGGAACGACATTCTATGAACCAGCAACGGTCTTCAGAGAATCTTGCAAGACTTGTCGAATCGTTGGATGTAAAATAGGCCCAGCCTGCCTGACGCCCTTTTTCCGCCCGAATGCTTGTGCGAGAATGTCGTTATGAAGCGGGTCCTCTTTCTTGTCGGCGGTTGCGTACTACTCTCGCTGATCTCCAGCGCCCGCGCCGATCCAGCGGGCGCCGAGGCGCGTCCCGTTGACTTCAATCGCGACATCCGGCCGATCCTGTCCGATGCTTGCTTCACCTGCCACGGTCCAGCGAAAGGCGCTCGCAAGGCAGGTCTACGTCTCGACACCGAGGAGGGCGCCTTCGCCGATCTCGATGGCAAAAAGGCCATCGTCCCCAGCAAGCTCGCCGACAGCGAGCTATGGAAGCGAATCGCCCACGCGCAACCGGGCAAGCGCATGCCCCCGCCCAGGACCGGCAAGAAGCTTACACCCAAGCAGATCGACCTCGTCAAGCAGTGGATCGAGCAGGGTGCGACGTGGGCGAAGCACTGGTCGTTCATTCCGCCGGCGCGACCTGTCTTGCCAGCGGTCAAGAACCCGAGCTGGGCGCGAAACCCCATCGACCGTTACATCCTGGCCGGCATGCAAGAGAACGGCTTGCAGCCGTCTCCCGAGGCAGCGCGCGCGACCCTGATCCGCCGCCTGAGCTACGACCTGACGGGCCTGCCGCCGACACTCGCCGATATCGATGCGTTTCTCGCCGATCAAGCGCCGGACGCTTACGATCGGCTGGTGGACCGGCTGCTGGCGTCGCCGCGCTACGGCGAGCGTATGGTGCTCGACTGGCTGGACGCGGCGCGTTACTCCGACACCAACGGCTACCAGACGGACGGCACGCGGCCCATGTGGCCATGGCGCGACTGGGTCATCGCCGCCCTCAACAAGAACATGCCGTTCGACCAGTTCACTCTGGAACAAATCGCCGGCGACATGCTGCCGGCGGCGACCGTGAAGCAAAAGATCGCCACCGGCTTCAATCGCAATCACATGCTCAACGGCGAGGGTGGCCGCATCGCCGAGGAATCGCGTGTCGAGTACGTGGTGGACCGCGTCGAGACGACGGCTACGGTGTGGCTGGGCATGACTGCCGGCTGCGGTCGTTGCCACGACCACAAGTACGATCCGCTCTCGCAGAAAGAGTTCTACGGGCTGTACGCGTACTTCAACAACATCTCTGAATCCGGCTCGGTCGATCGCCGCAGCAGCACCGCGGCGCCGATCATCGAGCTGCCTACCGCCGAGCAACAGAAGAAGATCGCCGCCGAAACTAACCGAATGAAGATGCTCGACGGTCAACTGAAGTCGATCACGGACAAGCTGAGGGCAGGGCAGGGGGGCTGGGAGAAAACCGTCCCGCGCGACAAGCTGCCGGGCAACGTGGCCGAGGCGCTGAAGATCCCAGCGGACAAGCGCAAACCGGAGCAGGCCAAGGCGGTGACCGATCATTACCTGTCGCAAGCGCCCGAGTGGCGTAAAGCCAAGCAAGAGCTGGACGCCACGAGCAAGGCGTTGCAGGCGCTCAAGAATTCGGTGCTGGTGACGATGGTCATGGAAGAGCGACCACAGCCACGCGACACGTTCCTGCTCATTCGCGGCTCCTACGACAAGTACGGCGACAAGGTGCAACCCGGCATCCCCGCCTGCTTGCCGCCGTTGCCGAAGGAAGCGCCAAACAACCGCCTGGGCCTGGCTCGCTGGCTCGTCGATCGCGGCAATCCGCTCACGGCGCGAGTGACGGTCAATCGTCACTGGCAGATGTTCTTCGGCACCGGGCTGGTCAAGACCAGCGAGGACTTCGGCTCGCAGGGCGCCGCTCCGAGCCATCCGGAGCTGCTCGACTGGCTGGCCGTCGAGTTCATGAGCAACTGGGACATGAAGGCGCTGCATCGGCTGATCGTCACGAGCGCGACTTACCGGCAATCGTCGCGCGTCAGCGACGACACGCTCGACAAGGACACGGACAACCGCTACCTTTCGCGCGGCCCCAGGCACCGGCTCAACGCCTTCATGCTTCGCGACCAGGCGCTGGCGCTCAGCGGCCTTTTAGTGGAAAAGCTCGGCGGTCCGCCGGTCCGGCCCTATCAGCCCAAGGGCATCTGGGAGGAGTTCAGCTTCGGGCAGATTCGCTACCCGCAGGACAAGGGCGAGAACCTGTATCGCCGCAGCCTGTATACGTTCTGGCGACGCTCCGTCGGACCGCCCAACCTGTTCGACACGTCGGCGCGGCAGGTGTGCACCGTCCGGCCATCGCGGACGAACACGCCGACGCATGCGCTGACACTCATGAACGACGTGACCTTTGTCGAGGCCGCCCGCGTGTGGGCCGAAGGGCTCATGAAGCAGGGCAGGGGACCGGAAGATCGCTTGGCCCTGGCCTTCCGCGCCGCCACCGGACGGCAACCGACGACGCAGGAGCGCAGCACCCTGCTGCAAGGCTTTAAGCGCACGCTCCAGCAGTACCGCAACGACAAGAAGGCTGCCGCTGAGTTGATCGCCGTTGGGGAGTATCCGCGCGACATGACACTGGATGTCGTCGAGCTGGCGGCGTACACCGGCATGGCGAATATGATCTTGAACCTGGATGAAGCGGTGTGCAAGGAATAACAGATGAACCCGATTCTTGAACATCAATTGCGCCTGACCCGCCGCCAGTTCTTCGGCCGAACCAGCGTCGGCATCGGCACGGCGGCGCTGGCGACGCTGCTTGCCGAAGAGCAGGGCAGGGGGGCGCCGGGGCAGGGGACCGGTGGGCTGCGCGGCTTGCCGCACTTCGCGCCCAAGGCGCGGCGGGTCATTTACCTCATGCAATCGGGAGCGCCCACGCACGTCGATCTCTTCGATTACAAGCCGGGGCTGGCGGCGCGACGCGGGCAGCAACTACCCGATTCGGTGCGCATGGGGCAACGGCTCACGACCATGACAGCGAACCAGGCGCGGCTGCCCATCCTGCCCGGCATCTCGCCGTTTCGCCGTCGCGGAAAGTGCGGCACGTGGCTGTGCGACTTCCTGGAACATACCGGGACCATCGCCGACGACATCTGCGTCATCAAGTCGATGCACACCGAGGCGATCAATCACGCGCCGGCCGTCACGCTGCTGCTCACCGGCGCCGAGCAACCCGGCCGGCCCAGCATGGGCGCGTGGACGTCCTACGGCCTGGGCAGCCTCAACCAGGACCTGCCCTCGTTCGTCGCCATGACCTCGCGCGACCGCGAAGCATCGTGCGGGCAGCTCTTCTACGACTATTACTGGGGCTCGGGATTTCTGCCGTCACGCTTCCAGGGCGTCAAGCTGCGCTCCAGCGGTGACCCGGTGCTCTATCTGTCGAATCCCGCCGGGATGAGTACCACCGTTCGCCGCGGCTTGCTCGACGATCTCGCGCGACTCAATCACCTTCGCCAGCAGGAAGTCGGCGATCCGGAAATCACAACGCGCATCGCACAGTATGAGATGGCGTACCGCATGCAGACATCGGTGCCGGCACTGGCCGACATCAGCACGGAGCCCCGGCACATCCTCGAGATGTATGGGTCGGACGTGCGGCGGCGCGGCTCGTTCGCCTACAACTGCTTGCTGGCGCGACGGCTGGCGGAACAGGGCGTGCGTTTCATCCAGCTCATGCACGCCGGCTGGGACCAGCATCGAAACCTGCCGACCCAGCTGCGCATTCAATGTCTCGACACCGATCAACCATCGGCGGCCCTTGTCAAGGACCTGAAGCAGCGTGGCTTGCTGGAGGACACGCTGGTCATATGGGGTGGTGAGTTCGGCCGCACCGTCTTCGGCCAGGGAGACATCGACGATCCGCGACAACATGGTCGCGACCATCACGGGCGTTGTTTTTCCATCTGGATGGCCGGCGGCGGCATCAAACCCGGCATCACCTACGGCGAGACCGACGACTTCTGCTACAACGTCGTCCGCGATCCGGTGCACGCCCACGACTTCCAGGCGACCATCCTGCACCTGCTCGGCATCGACCACACGCGGCTGACCTATCGCTACCAGGGCCGTGATTTTCGGCTCACGGATGTGGCGGGCAACGTCGTCGAGGGCGTGCTGGCGTGACGGGTTCGACAAGCGTTGCGGTTCATTCGGCCTTGGAATGTGCTATCATATCCTTCGATTTCCCGTGTTGTTTCAAGCAAGGAAGTGAGGTTGTTCGTGTTGCCAAGCGTTGCGGTTGTCGGCGCCACCGGGGCGGTGGGGGAAATCATGCGGCAGGTGCTGGCCGAGCACCAGTTCGCGTTTCGCGCGATCAAGTTCCTGGCCTCCGAGAAAAGCGCCGGCAAGCCCATCGACTTCCTGGGCAAGAAACACCAGGTAGAACTGCTGCGACCCGAGGCATTCGCGGGCATCGACATTGTCCTGTCCAGCACGCCGGCGTCGATCAGCCGGGAGTACAGCCCCATCGCCGCCCGCGCCGGCGCCATCGTGATCGACAACTCCAGTGCCTGGCGGATGGACCCTGCGGTACCGTTGGTCGTTCCCGAAGTCAACGCGGACGCACTCAAAAAGATCCCGAAGGGCATCGTCGCCAATCCGAATTGCTCGACGATCCAGATGGTTGTGGCGCTCAAGCCGCTGCATGACCTGGCGCGGATCAAGCGCGTGGTCGTGGCCACGTACCAGGCCTCGTCCGGCAAGGGGGCGAAGGCGCTCTTCGAGTTGGAGGCCCAGGTGGCGGCGATCGGCCGCGGCGAACCGGTTCCCAAGGTGAGCGTCCATGCCGCGCAGCTTGCCGGCAACGTCCTGCCGCACGACTGGAAGGCGGGCGAGGACGGCTACAGCGAGGAAGAGATCAAGATGATCCGCGAGACCAGGAAGATCATGGGTGACGACAGCATCCAGGTCTCGCCGACCACGGCGCGTGTGCCGGTGCGCATCGGCCATTCCGAGGCGATCAATCTCGAGTTCGACAGGCCCATCACGCCCGAGGCGGCCCGCGACGCGTTGCGCCGCGCGCCCGGCATCATCATCGTGGACGATTACGCCAAGGGGCAGGTGCCGCTGGCAATCGACGCGACGGGGCGGGATGAGGTCTTCGTCGGCCGCATTCGCCGCGATGCCACGGTGGCGAACGGCCTCAATCTCTGGGTCGTCGCCGACAACCTGCGCAAGGGCGCCGCGACCAACGCCGTGCAAATCGCCGAGGTCCTGGTACAGCGCGGTTGGCTGCCGAAGAAGTAATGCTCGTTTACGTTTCGCGCTCGCTGGATGTTGTCGAAAGAGAGACCCTCCGAGCGCGAAACGTAAACTCGATTAATCAGCATGCGCAACATCAAGCTCGTCCTCGCCTATGACGGCAGCGAATTCTCCGGCTGGCAGACCCAGCCCGGCTTTCGCACGGTTCAGGAAGTGCTGGAACAGGCGATCGCCAAGCTGACCGGCGAGGAGCGCATCCGGGTCAATGCGACCGGCCGGACCGATGCCGGCGTGCATGCCCTCGGCCAGGTGGTCAACTTCTTTTCAGCAACGCAGCTTGCAGCGGATGTCCTGGTACGGGCGATCAACGCGCATCTGCCGGACGATGTCGCTGTCTCGTCGGCAGAGGAAATGCCGCAGGCGTTCGACGCCAATCACGATGCCCGCCGCAAGCTGTATCGTTACGTCATCCACGATGGTCCCGTGCCCAGTCCATTCCTGCGGAAATACTGTTGCCAGAGCCGGCACGTGCTCGACGTCGACTCGATGCGCCAGGCCGCCGAATGCCTGAAGGGCCGGCACGACTTTCACAGCTTCGAGACGGAATGGCCCAACCGGGCGTCGAGCATACGGACCATCACGCACCTGGCCGTCAATCGCTTCGGCGACTGGATCTGGCTGGATGTGGAGGCGGACGGCTTCCTGTACAATATGGTGAGAGCGATCGCCGGCACGCTGATGAACGTGGGCCGCGGTTACTGGCCGGCGGCCAGGGTCGCCGAGATTCTGCGGGCCGAGGATCGCGTGCAAGCCGGGCCGACGGCGCCCGCTCAGGGGTTGTTCCTGGTGCGCGTGACCTTTTGATCGTCGAAGGCATCGCATGTCGTTTTCGCAGAGCATCGAGATTGTGCCGCTGAAGCGTCCGCCGCAGGTCGCCGTCTCGGTCCCGGGTTCAAAAAGCATCACCAACCGCGCGCTAGTGCTGGCGGCCCTGAAGGCAAAGGGTTATGTCCAGGCCATTCGCGGCGCCTTGCGCAGCGAAGACACGGAGATCATGGTCGAGTGCTTGCGGACCCTTGGCTTCCGGATCCTGACCGAATGGCATGAGCAGGCGATCTTCGTCAGCTCCGGCCTCGATGAACCGACCATCCCGGCAGACAGCGCGACCCTGTTCGTCGGCAACTCGGGAACGACGATGCGTTTCCTGACTGCCATGGTCAGCCTGGGGCACGGCCGGTATCGGCTCGACGGCGTGCCGCGCATGCGTGAACGGCCAATCGAGGATCTGCTAGTTGCCCTGCGCCAGCTCGGCGTGCATGCCTACAGCGAGAAAAACAATGGCTGTCCGCCCGTGATTGTCGAAGCGCGCGGCCTGGCCGGCGGTCACGTCAACATCAAGGGAGACCTGAGCAGCCAGTTCCTGACCGGCCTGCTGCTGGCCGCTCCCTACGCCGACGACCTCATGGACGTCGAGATCGACGGGTCACTCGTGTCGCGGCCTTACGTTGACATGACGTTGCGGATGCTGCGCCACTGGGGGCATACCGTCGTCGAGACGGACGCCGGGTTTCGCTTCTTGCCGGACGGCGGCAACGAGGATGAACTGGTGCAACGACGGATCGACGCAGCGGCGTTCCACGACGGCTTCGATCCACGGCATCACACGCTGCTCGAGGATTATTGCATCGAGCCGGATGCCTCGGCCGCCAGCTATTTCCTTGCCGCGGCGGCGATCAGCGGCGGCCGCGTTACCGTTCTGGACCTGCCGGCCAACAGCTTGCAGGGCGACGTGGCGTTTGTTGACGTGCTGGCGGACATGGGCTGCCGGGTCGAGCGTTGCTCGTCGGGCATCACGGTGCACGGCCGGCCGCTGCGCGGCATCGATGTGGACATGAACGGCATCAGTGACACGGTGATGACGCTCGGAGCCGTCGCCTGCTTTGCCGACGGGCCGACGACGATTCGCAACGTCGGCCATATCCGGCACAAGGAAACGGATCGCCTAAGCGCCCTGGCGACCGAGTTGCGGCGCATCGGGGCCGAAGTCGAAGAGTTCACAGACGGGCTGACCATCACGCCTGGACCGTTGCACGGCGCGGAGATCGAAACCTACAACGATCATCGCATGGCGATGAGCCTTGCCCTGGTGGGACTGAACGTGCCTGGTATCGTGATCAAGGATCCCCGATGCGTGGGAAAGACGTACCCTGAGTTTTTTCGGGATCTGGAGAGGTTGCGCGAATGACCTTCATGAGCGCGCGAAACCGCCGAGCGGTACTGGTGACGCTTGTCTGGGCAGGCTGCGCCATTGCCGCGTGTGCGGAGCCGGTGCTGGGGCCGTGCAAGCTCCGCGTCGTCTTGCACTTCGCGGAGAACCGGGTGTTGACACCCATCTTCCAGGATCGAGTCGAGCGTGAACTACGGCGCGATCTGTTGCTGGCACACGGCGACCTGGCGGAGATCGAGGTCGTCCGCAGGCATCCGCGCCTCCGCGAACTGGCCGGCAAGGGCTTGCAAGCTCTGGACATCTGGGACGAACTGGCCGATGAGCGCGATCATTTCGTGTTCATTGATCATGTCGATGGCCGGTACGAGGTGCATGCCCGCGCCCATGACGGCGCGACCGGACTATGCACTCCCGTGGTCCGGCGCGGCCAGACCGTGGATCGCCGGCAAGTTTCCCGTCTGGCGGGCCAGCTTGTCGAGCGCGATCTGGGGCTGGCGGGGCAGGTGATGAAAGTCGGCAAGGATGAGATCGTCATCGCCCTGCAAGGCAAGCACGACGCGGAACTTGCCCGGCGCGTGCAGAAAGGGGATGTGTTCGCGGTGGTGCGCCTGCATCGCAAGGGGACCCAGCTGCACGCGGTGCGCTTGCCGTGGGCAGTGCTGCAAGCAATCGAGGCGCCGCGCGGCGGCCGCTGCCGCTGCCGGTTGTTTCATCGCTTCGAGCAAGAGCGGCTCACACCAGGGCCAGGAATCGAGGGCTATCGCTGCCTGCAACTGGCCACCGTCACTGCGCCGGTACGCCTGAGGCTCATCGACGACAAGACCGCGCAGCCGCTCGACGGGCTACAAGTCTATGTGAGCCAGAGAGGCTTCGGCGGCAAGGGACGCGAAATGACGAGCAACGCCGAGGGCCTGGCCGATACCAAGGAGTCGTTTGCGCGCCTCGCCTTTGTGCGTGTGCAGAGCGGCGGCAGCATCATCGCACAGTTTCCCGTGCCGCTGGTCGATGAACGCATCCTGTCTTGCCGGTTGCGTGCCAGCGCGCAGACCAGCGCCCTGGAGGCGCTAGACTTCCGCAAGGAACTGTGGGTGCAACGCATCTATGACAACCTGCTGGCCGGTTCCGATCGCGTCAAGGAAGTGGACCGCCTGGTTGGTAAGTCGCTTGAAGCAGCCCTGGCCAAGGCGCGCGAAGGGGCCAAGAATCTGCGCGACCAGGTTGATAGCCTGGAACTGGAGCGCACGCAACTGTTACGGCAAGCGTCTGAAATGCGCATCGGGGCGGCGCAGCTGGACCTACGCGAAGGAGAACAAAGGCTGGAAGAGCTGCGCGGCCGCGGCCCGCGCATCGACGAGTTCATCGGCCGTCTCCAGGATGCGATCAAGACCGCCGGCAGCGAAGAGACCAAGCAATTGCGGCGACTGCTGGAACGCGCCCGCCTCAAAGAGGGGCAAACCGAGATCGATGAAGCAATTACTCTCTACGAGGAAGTTGTCGCTCAGGATCCCGGCCAGGTCAAGGTGCGCGCCCATCTGGAAAACCTCAAGAAAGCTTGGGCTCCGCGCAACCCGGAACACGTCCAGGCCCGGGAGTTCATACTGAAAGTCTGGCCGCTTACCGAGGTTGCGAAATTGAAGGCGGATCTTGCGGAAGCCGAGAAAGCTCTGGAAATCTGCCGCAAGAACGCGGATACCCTGACGCCGCGTAAACTGCCGGCCGCCAACCTGATTCATGCGGCCAATCTTCGTAAACGCCTGGACACTCTGAAGCGTCGGGACACCGAAGACAGCCGAGCCGAAGCCCGCGTGCTTGCCGCTGTCGCCCAGGACCTGATGCGATTCCACCGCGCGCTGGCAACGTCGTCGTCAACCACTGCAACCAAAAAGCAATGATCTCATCATGCCTGGCCGGGCAGCATCGGTGTTCTGCTCATGTCGCAAAGATGGTGCCGCGAAACGACATCAGTCCCAACAGGCGATTTGCAAGTGATTTGCGGATTCGGAACCCACTCGAAATTATCAAAATCCGTGTCGCTCGTCCCCGAAAGCTAGGCAGACGTGTCCACTTTCCGATGCAGAATCTCGCTGCAATGACGGGATCTCGCCAAGTTTCCGCGCGAATCGCGCGCAATTGTTGTCAGGCTCATTCGTCTCATGTAGGGATCCCGGTGTAGCGGCGTGCAGCGCCGGGTATAATTACCTTGATGATCGTGAGTCCCAGGCAGCGCTCCAATCGGGCAAGTCAGCGCGGGAGGGCGCATGCGAGAGCGACACGGCGAGGCTCCTGCCGAGCCACGAAACGATAATCACCAAGCGCGCGGAGGGATATCGTGAGCAAGCGAATGTTGGCCAAAGTTTTCACGTTGGCGCGGATGCTGGCGCAGCGCGGCCGCTGGCTGGTCATCGCCGCCGTCATTGCCCTGGCAGGTTTTCAGGATGCGCTTCCGCAGGGCAACGACATCCTGGCGACGCATGCCGACGCAGCCCAGCCGAAATCGGACCCGCTCGAGGGGGGCACCGCCTGGCTGAACACCGAAAGCCCGCTCTCCCTTGCCGAGCTCCGCGGCCGGGTCGTCCTTCTCGATTTCTGGACCCTCTGCTGAATTAACTGCTTGCACATCATTCCCGACCTGGTCAGGTTGGAAAACAAGTATCCGGGCGTGCTGGTCGTCATCGGCGTTCACTCCCCGAAGTTTCCCCACGAGAAGAACACGGCCAGCATTCGCAAGGCCATGCTTCGCTACGGTGTGACGCACCCGGTGATCAACGACGCCAACCTCGTTCTCTGGAAGCGCTTCGAAGTCAACTTCTGGCCCACTTTCGTGCTCATCGATCCCGATGGCCGTTTCTACGGCAAGGTCAATGGCGAGGGACTGTACAAGGCCCTGGATCTCCACATAGGCAAGCTCGTCAAGGCCTATAAGGCGAAGGGCAGGCTCAAGGAAACGCCGCTGCGCTTCGCCCTGGAGAAAGAGAAGATCAAGGGCCCGCTGTTCTTCCCAGGCAAGGTGCTGGCTGACAACTTGACCGACCGGCTGTTCATCGCCGACAGCACGAACAATCGCATCGTCATCACGGACCTGCAAGGCAACGGCATCGCCGTGGCCGGCAGCGGCAAGGAAGGCAAGAAGGACGGTTCCTTCGCCGAGGCGACCTTCGCCGAACCGCAAGGCATGGCCTGGGACGGCAAGCTACTCTACGTTGCCGACCGCAAGAATCACCTGATCCGCTCGCTCGACCTCAAGGCCAAGACGGTCAAGACCATCGCCGGAGTCGGCTATCAGGAACGCAAGATAAAATCCGGTCCGGCGTTGCTGACCGGCCTCAACAGTCCGTGGGACCTGCTCTACATGCAGAATCGGCTGTTCATCGCCATGGCCGGGCATCATCAGATCTGGATCATGGACATGGTATCCCGGCGCATCGGGCCGTTCGCCGGCGACGGCGACGAGAACCTCATGGACGGTCCGCCGTCGCGTGCCAAGTTTGCGCAGCCAAGCGGTCTCGGCACCGACGGCCGCGAGCTGTTCATCGCCGATAGCGAGACCAGTGCCATTCGTGCAGTGCCGCTCAGCGGTCGCGGCATGGTACGCACCATCGTCGGCGCCGGGCTGTTCGAGTTCGGCGACACGAACGGCCAGGGCAAACAGGTCCGCCTGCAGCACGCCCTCGCAGCGATCCATCACCAGGGCAAGCTCTACGTCGCCGACACGTACAACAGCAAGATCAAGCTCATCGATCCCGTGCAAGGCACCTGCACCACCTTCCTGGGAGATGCCGAGGGCACGTTCGACGAGCCGAGCGGTCTCAGCATCGCCGCCGGCAAGATGTACGTCGCCGACACCAATGCCCATCGTATCCGCGTCATCGACCTGGAATCCAAGGACATCACAACCGTCGAGCTGAAGGGCGTCAACCCGCCGACCACGCAGGCCGCGCGGAGCAAGTGACGCATCCGTGCACACGACAGCCGCGGCCTGTCCCAGTAGCCGGGCGCAGCAAATCGAGCTTCCGGCCTCCTTACCCTCGCGATACTTGGCCCGGACGCGATTCGCTGCTTTGAGCCGAGCGACGAATGGCCGGCAACTGCTGTGCGGGCCCGAACAGCTTCGCGGAAAGCCCCGTGGGACGGGGCTAAAGGACCTCGTCGCGCACCTGAATCCGGATCACGTCCGTGGTTTTCGCCACGTTCCCGGCCGCCACGAGCCCAATCGTGGTTCTCGGGAGGAGTACCGAGGACTGCCGCGGTAGCTAACCTTGAGTCTCGCTGCCGTTTCCCGGTAGAATCTCTCAAGTCACGACCAGTCAATCCAACCGTGAGTTGCATCATGAGCCATGATCCCGACAAGACCGGCGAGGATCTGTCGCAGGCCACCGCGCCGCCCGCGGAACCGCAGGAATCGACTGTCGATATCGATTCCAACGCGCCGCGCGTCGAAGCGCCGGACTCGACGCTGCAGCTTCACCAGGCGACGCCGCCGCTTCAGGAGTCGGACCAGACGCTGGACTCGGAAACGAGTCGCATGCTCGATGGGCCGGCCAGCCCGGATGCAACCCTGGGCGTACCCTCGATGGAGCTGCCCGAGCGCATCGACGGCACGCTGGACATTGATTGGCCAGAGTCAGATGCCGGCGGCAAGACGCGACAAGCCGGCACCGGGGGCACGACTTTTCAGCGCGAGGCTAGCGACCGGACCGGCGCCTGGAACGACGGTTCGGATCGCACCGGGGCCTGGGGAGACGAGGACGAGGCTGCCGACCGCACCGGCGCCTGGGAAGGCGCCAAGACGGGCGCGCCGGCTCGCGACCACGATACCGAGCACATGGATGGTGGCAAGAAAGCCGGCAAGGGTGCGCTTCCCAGCACCGTGGCCGGATACGAGATCCTGGGCGAACTCGGCCGCGGCGGCATGGGCGTGGTCTACAAGGCCAGGCAACCGGGGCTCAACCGTCTGGTCGCGCTCAAGATGGTGCTGGCCGGCACGCACGCCAGTCCCGAGCAACTGGCTCGCTTCCAGATCGAGGGCGAAGCGGTTGCGCGATTGCAGCATCCGAACATTGTCCAGGTGTATGAACTCGGCAAGGTCGAGGACTGCCCATTTCAGGCGCTGGAGTTCATCGACGGCGACAGCCTGACCAGGAAGATCGATGCCACGCCGCAGCCGCCCATCGAAGCTGCGAAGATGGTTCGCAAGCTGTCCCAGGCCATGCACGCCGCCCATCAGCGTGGCATCATCCATCGGGACCTGAAGCCGGCCAACATCCTCCTCACCAGGGAGGGGGAACCGAAGATCACCGACTTCGGCCTAGCCAAGCGCTTCGAGGACGACGCGGACGACGGGCACACTCGCGACGGCGCCATCATGGGCACGCCCAGCTACATGGCTCCCGAGCAAGCCGAGGGCAAGACCAAGCACACCGGCCCGCCGGCAGACATCTATGCACTGGGCTCGATTCTCTACGACCTCATTACCGGCCGGCCGCCGTTTCGCGGGACAACGCTGCTGGAGACGCTGCAACAGGTGAAGTCGATGGAGCCGCCGCCGCCGGCCCGTCTGCAACCCGGCGTGCCGCGCGATCTGGAGACCATCTGCCTGAAGTCGCTGGAAAAGGATCCGAGGAAGCGTTACGCGACTGCCGGCGATCTTGCCGAAGACCTGCGCCGCTTCATCGAGGGGGAGCCGATCCTGGCCCGGCCGACGCCGTGGTGGGAACGAACCATCAAGTGGGCACGGCGCAAACCGGCGGTCGCCGCCCTCATCGGCGTGGGCGCGCTCGCCCTTGTCAGCCTGCTGACATTTGGCGGTTTATGGCTCGACGCGGAACGCCGTTCCGCCGAAGAGCGTGAGATCCAGCAAGCCAGGCTGGCGCAGAGCGAGCGCGAGAAGGCCGCCAAGGAGGAACAGCTCCGCAAGGCCGCCGAGGAACGCGAGCAGGAGAAAGCCCTGCAAGCGCTGCGAGAACGGAAGCTGCGCCAGAGCGCCGAACAGAACTTCAAGCGGGCGCAGCAGGCGGTTGATTTCATGCTCAGCAAGGTGGGCCAGGAACGACTGGCGCACGTGCCGCAGATGCAGAACGTCCGCCGTGAGCTGCTGATGGAGGCCCTGAAGCTCTACGGCGAGTTTCAAAAGGAGAAAGGTTCCGACCCGGATGTGCGCTGGCAGGCAGGCCAGGCCATGCAGCGTGTGGCCGACATTCAAGGCATGCTTGGCAGGCCGCGCGATGCCGTCAAGCCGTACCTGAACGCCATCGCCACGTTTCGAGACCTGGCGAACGCGGAGCCGGAACAGTCCAAGTATCGCAAGCATTTGGCCGGCGGCATCGACAGCTACGCCACCCTGCTCAAACAGCTCAAGAATAACCGCGCGGCTGAGAAACTCTACCGCGAGGCGATGGAGATACGCAAGGAGCTGGCCAGAGGCGCCCCGAAAGAACCGGACATGCAACGCGCCCTGGCCAAGAGTCACAACAATCTTGGCGTCGTTCTGCTCGGTTTAGGAAAGTACGCCGACGCGGTCAAGGACTTCGCCTCTGGTCTCGCCATCTTGCGGACTCTGCTCAAGCATGATGCAAGCGACGCGTCCTGTCAGGAGGAGCTGGCACGCGCTCTCAACAATCAGGGGGCTGCTTTCAAGGCCATGATCCAGCCGGACGCGGCGCAACAGAAGTTCGTCGAAGCTCGCGACAAGCTCGCCGCGCTCGACAAGGCCAATCCAGGCGTCCCCGAGTATCGCCAGCAGCTTGCCGTCGCCTGGAATCATCTGGGCGATCTGTGGCGCGACAAGAAACCAAAAGAAGCCGAGGATGCCTACGAGCAGGCGCGGGCCGCTCGGGCCAGGCTGGTAAAGGACTTCGATTCCGTGCCCGCCTATCGAGAAGAGCTGGCGCAAACATACGCCAGCATGTCGATCCTCTTTCAGTCCACGGGCCGGCCGACGGAAGCAGCCGAGGCGCAGAAGCAGGCACTCGAGATTCAGGCCAAGGCCGTCGCCGATTTCGCGCATCTACCGGAATTGCGCGCCAAGCTCGCATCCAGTCACAACAATCGCGGTATCGTCTTGCTCACTCAGCACAAGCTCAAGGAGAGCGAGGAATCTCTCAGGACCGCCCTCAAGATCTTCGGCGACCTGACCAAGGAATTCCCCGATGTGCCCTTCTATCAGCAAGAGCTGGCGGGCACGCACATGAACCTTGGCACGCTCTTCCAGGTCACCGGCCGTATGCCCGCCGCGGAGAAAGCCAACCGTCAGGCTCTGAGCATTCGCAACGACCTGGCGACGCGATTTCCCGAGTCACCCGAGTTTCAAAGGGAGCTGGGCGCGATTTACCTCAACCTGGCGACCTTGCAGCAAGCGCTCAAGAACCATGCCGACGCGGAGAAGTCCTATGGCCGCGCCATTGAAGTTTTCACGACCCTCACCAACAAGCACCCCGACGAGCCGGACTATCGCCGGCAACTGGCCGACAGCCACGGCAACTTCGCCACGTTGCAGCGTGCCGAGAAGAAGGACGGCGCGGCGGCGAAGTCGACGCGCGCCGCCGTTGCTCTTTACGAGCGGCTCGTTCAAGATTTTCCGCTGGTGCCGGAGCATTCACTCGGACTCGGCGAACAATTGAACAAGCTCGCCATCGTGCAGGCGCAGACCGAGTCCGTCGAGCTGGCCGAAAAGACGTTTCGGCAAGCGATCACGATGCTGGAAAGACAGGCGCCGCGCAAGCCGCTGGACCCGCGATTCACACAGCAGCTCATCGAGCTGAACCGCGACCTGGGTAATCTTCTCAAGGCCCTCAACAAGCTGACGGAAGAGGAAAAGTGCGTGCAGCGCGTGCTTGACCTTCACGAGGAGATCATCAAAGCGTACCCAGGGAAACTGCAGCTTCGCCACGAAGCCGGCCAGTCTTACGCCGAGATCGCGACGCGCTTGCTGCAAGCGGAAAAGTCCGCCGCTGCGCTCAAATATTTGCGGGCGGGCACGGCGCACCTGCAAGCCGGGCTGAAAGCAAACCCAGGCGACGAGGCGAGCAAGCAATTGCTGTATGGGAATTTTCTGAACACGGCGTTCGCGTCGGTGCAGATCGGCGACCATCGCCAGACGGCCAAGGCGCTGGCCGCCGCCGCCGCATTCACGCCCGCCAAGGGGGCACCGCACCAGGTCGAAGCAGCCATGCTGGCGCGTGCCGCCGGGCTGGCGGCCAAGGACAAGATGCTCAGCGCCGCCGAGGCCAAGGAACTGCCGCGACTGTACGGCGACCTGGCGATGAAACGTCTCGTTCTCGCCGTGACCCAGGGCTTCAATGATGCCGCCTTTCTGGAAAAGACGCCCGACTTCGAGCCGATCCGCCAGCGCGAGGACTTTCGCATGCTCGTGGCCAAGTTGCGCGGCGTGGTAAAGAAGGACAAGAGCCCATGATCGAATTCGCCACTGTTACCCGCGAATTTCGCAGCCTGATTCGCCGCCGGCAGCACCTGATGACGTTTCTCGGCTCGCTGTTTGCCGCCACGGGATTGTTCCTGCACAACGTTCTCAAGGGGGACATTCCTCGCGACCTCGAGAATATCAAGGAATACGTTTTCGCCTTTTACGCCGTCATGGTGCTGGTGCCCACGTCGCTGCTGGCATTGCGGCTGGCGCGGCTGCATGGCGGGCTGGTCATCAACGGCGTCTTCTACGCGCAGCTCATGCAGGGGCAGGACTTCACGCGCAAGCCGGACGTTAATCGCGCCGCCCGGCACAACCCGCTGGGCGTATCGTTCTTGCAATTCCTGCTCACCGCCCTGCTGGCCGGCTTTGCCGGAGTCATCCTCGGCCTGGGGCTCGATTTGCCGTTGTGGGCGGCAGTCGGACTCGGCGGCGCCGTGCTCGCCGCCTTGCTGCTCCTGTACTTTCGCTACCATCGCCAGGCCGTCGCGCTGGCGTTTAAGAAAATTGCCGAGGACACGTGTGGGCCGGTCGAACGCAAGGAATGGCGTGATCACGTTTCCAATAGCCTCGAGGATGCCAACCAGGGACTGCTGCACGAGCTCAGCTTTGTCGGCCTAATCATGTTCTCGATGTTCGAGAAGATTGCCGGCTTGAAGAAGATCAGCCGCGACTTCGCCGGTCCTGCCTACGACGACATCCTATTCTACGGTCCGTGGGTCTACAGCTTGCTGATGATGGTGACGTGCCTGTTCGGCTTGCTCGTCTACCTGCGCATCCGCGTCGCCATTGGCACGCTGTCGCTGCAACTGGACCCAAACGACCGCCCGTTCCGGCCATTGCGCATGACCGATTCGCTGCTGGGCTATCTGCTGCTTGCCTTCCTGTTCGCCGTCTCGCTGCACATGGTGCTGATCGTGCTCGTTCCCCAACTGCATCAGCAGCGAGTCCTGCTCGTCGCCATCGACGCCGCAGCCCTGGGACTGGCTGTGCTCGCGGAACAGTTGACGCTGGTGGTGGCAGGACGCAAGAACAGCTAGCCGCGTCGCGGCCCACCAGTTTTTTGGCATTTTCCGCGACGAGGCATCCTGGGTAAGATGGCGGTTCATGGACGGGAAGTCTCCAATGCGGAAGGATCCGCCGATCTGGTTCTGCTGGCTCGTGCTGTCGATGTGGTGCGCCGCTCTGTTTTTCTATGGCATGGCGGCCGCCGAGTTGTGGCGGACGGAAAGCTTGCGGGCCATCATCGCCGAGGGGATGTTGCGCACCGGCAACTGGCTGGTGCCGACGCTCTATGGCGAGCCGTTGTTCACCAAGCCGCCGGGCATGTACATGGCCATCGCGCTATGCAGCCTGCCCTGGGGGGAGGTGACGGAATTCAGCGCCCGGCTGCCGTCGGCACTTGCGGCGAGCGTGACTGTCTTTCTCTTCTATCATCTCTTCACGCGTTACCTTGGCCGAGCCGCGGGTTTGCTGGCAGGGTTGATGCTGCCCATGTCAGTCATGTATCTCGACAAGGCGCCTGCCGCCGAAATTGACATGCTGCAGGTCGCCTGGGTTGCTGGGGCGATGCTTTGTTTTTTGCGCGCAGTGGAGAACCGGCGCCGCGAGTTCGTGACAGGCGCCGGCTGGTGGCTGGGTGCGCTGCTGTGCGTCGCCGGCGGCTTCCTGACGAAGTGGACCGCGCCGGCTTTTTTTTACATCACGGCTGGCTCGCTGCTGTGGTGGCGCGGTGAGCTGCGCTTGCTGTGGTCGAGGCAACATCTCCTGAGCGCGCTGGTCGCCGGTTGCTTGTGTCTGACTTGGGTCGTGGCGGCGGCGTGTTTGACGGGATGGGATGTGTTCGTGAATACAGTCCTGTCCGAGGCGCTGCCGAGGTTGTGGGTACCCGCCAGCAGTCCCCAGCATCAACGCCTCAGCTATGGCTGGGGCGCGGCAGTATATCCGTGGTGGATTCTGGCGGCCATGCTCCCGTGGTCCATCGTCGCGCTCTACTCGCTGCGACCAAGTTTTTTGCGGGCGTGGGATGAAAAAACTCAGCTGCTGCTGCTGTTGTTCCACTGCTGGGCGTGGCCGAACCTGCTCTTCTGGACGCTGATGGCCGACCACACCCCCCGCTATTGCTTTCCGCTGTGCCCCGCAATTGCTGGCTTGGCGGCGCTGGTCCTGCACGGCTGGTGGACGAGGCGCGTCCCGTTGCCATGGCCGAGGATTCCACCTCGACGACTGCTCATCAGCTGGCTGGCCGTGTGGCTGGTGGTGAAGGTTGCGTTCGTGGAGCACGTGATGCCAGCGCGCAATGGCCCGCGCGAGCCGCGCGTCAAGGGCCGACTGCTGGCCTCGTTAGTTCCCGCCGGCGCCACCCTGTACCTGTTCCGCATCAAGGACGAAGGCATCATGTTCTATTTCGGCGGTGAGGTCGTTCGCCTTGCATCTCCGGATTGGCTGCCCTCGTCCGGCGAACCCGTCTACTGTATCCTGAACCCTGCCGAGTGCGACGCGTTGCGACAACAGCGTTGCGTGCGACTCGTCAGCCATATGCACGATGAACAAGGCGCGCCCATCGTGCTGGTACAGGTTTCCAATCAATAAGCAGGCGTCCGCTTGCGTGCGGTTTTTCGCACCAGACCGCGTGCGCCAATGTGCCGAAACGAGCGAGTCGCGTTACGCAGGCCCGGTCAACACCGCCATGGAAAGTGACTATCCTCTTTTTGCTGATGAGCCGAAGATGTGCACGGTCACGGAGCTGACCTTGCAGATCAAGGATCTCGTGGAAGAAGGTTTTCGCTCGGTATGGGTGTGTGGCGAGATCGGCACCGTGTCGCGGCCCAGTTCCGGGCATCTTTACTTCACGCTCAAGGACAAGCAGGCGCAGATCCGGGCGGTGCTGTGGCGACTGAAGGCGCAGCGCTTCCGGCAGCTGGTCCGCGAAGGGCATGAGGTCATCGTCCGCGGCTCACTGAGTGTTTATCCGCCGCGCGGGGATTATCAGCTCGTCATCGAGGACTTGCAGCCGCGCGGCGAAGGGGCGCAGGACCTGGCCCTGCGGAAGCTGAAGGAGAAGCTGGCCCGGCTGGGATTTTTCCTGCCGGAGCGCAAGCGGCCGTTGCCGTCGTTTCCGCGACACATTGCGCTGATCACCAGCCCGTCCGGGGCCGCGATTCGCGACATGCTCGAGATTCTCTCGCGCCGTTGGCCGCCGGCGCAGGTGTGGGTCTGCCCGGTGCGCGTCCAGGGTGAGGAAGCGCCGCGCGAGATCGCCTGGGCCATCGACATGGTCAACCGCGTGGCGCACATGGAGGTACTTATCCTGGGCCGCGGTGGCGGCAGTGCCGAAGACCTGGCCGCGTTCAATCATGAAGGCGTGGCACAGGCGATCTTTGCGTCGCGCGTGCCGGTCGTATCGGCCGTTGGCCACGAGATCGACGTCACCATCGCGGACATGGTCGCCGATCGCCGGGCCCTCACTCCCAGCGAGGCAGCCGAGCTGGTAACACCGGATCGCGACCAACTCCTGCAAGTCTTGCAGGCCGGCCGGCTGCGCATGCAGCGCTTGCTGGAGCGCCGGCTCGAGCTGGCGCGGCAACGCCTTCGCGACTTGCAAGGCCGGCGGTCGCTCGCCAGGCCGCTGGAACCGATCCGCGTCCGTGAGGAGCGGCTCGACGATCTGGAAGGGCGTCTCAGCCGGGCCATCCGCCAGCAATGGAATCGGGCCCGGCAAAGACTCGACGCGGGCGCCGCCAGGCTCGACGCCCTGAGCCCCTTGAACGTATTAGCGCGTGGTTATAGTTTAACGCGCAGGGAAAAGGACCACCTCGTGCTCCGCGAGCCCGGCCAGGTCGAGCCCGGCGACCGCATCGTCACCGTGCTAGCCAAGGGCACCATCGCCTCCCGCGTGGAACCATGACCTCCCCCGAAAACTTGACGTTCGAGCAAGCCCTCGCCGAGCTAGAAAAGGTCGTCCGCGACCTGGAAGACGGCCAAACGGGACTGGAGGAAGCGCTGGCGCGATATGAAGTGGGCGTATCGCTATTGCGGCGGTGCCACGGATTGTTGCAGCACGCCGAGCAACGGATCGTCAAGCTCGTCGGCGTCGACACCGAGGGCAAGCCGCTGACGCAGCCGTTCGAGCACACCGCCAAGGTGGAAAAAAGTTGACGGCCTCTGAAGCTTGAGCGAGGGTTACGATTTACCGGGCTTGAGCATCAAGCTCTGTAACGCGGAGGACGCGCTTGCCGCTTGATTTGCGAGCCAGGCAGTTGCTGGTTGAGGAATCGCTCCGGCGTCAACTGGACGCAGAGAAGGATTGTCCATCGACGCTCGCGGAGGCCATGGGTTACAGTCTGCTTGCGCCCGGCAAGCGAATGCGGCCGATCCTTGTGATGCTTTCGGCCCAGGCTTGCGGCGGCGAGGAACACCAGGCACTTCCCGCAGCCTGCGCCATCGAGATGGTGCATACCTACTCGCTGATTCACGACGACCTGCCCGCGATGGACGATGACGATCTACGCCGCGGTCTGCCCACCTGTCACAAGAAATTTGGCGAGGCCACGGCAATCCTGGCGGGGGACGCGTTGCTGACGCTGGCGTTCCAGGTGCTGGCCAGCAGTTATCCGCCGGCCACGGCCTGCGGTTGCAGTCTGGAGCTGGCGCGTGGCGCAGGCGCCTGCGGCATGGTAGCCGGGCAGGCCCTCGATTTGGCCTGGGAAGCCGGCGCGACGTCGGCCTTGCCAAGAAATCTCGAATCGCTGGAGCGAATTCACGCCCAGAAGACGGGCGCGCTCTTTCGTGCCTGCCTGCGAATGGGAACTTGGGTCGCGCAGGGCGAGCGCCCCGGCGGGCCGGATCGGGGCACGCTCGAGGCCGTCGATTCCTTCGGCCGTTGCCTGGGCATGATCTTTCAAATCACGGATGATTTGCTCGACGTGGAAGGGACCGAGGAGCAGACCGGCAAGCGTGTCGGCAAGGATGCAGTACGCGGAAAGTTGACCTATCCCGGCCTGCTGGGAGTGGCGGAGAGCCGGCAACGGGCACGAGACTTTCATGAGCGAGCGCGGGCGGCGCTGGCGCCGTTGCAAGGACGTGGAGACGGGTTGATTGCCATCGTCGAGCGGTTGCTGGAGAGGAGTTCGTAGCCGTCTGGGTGCGGTGCGCGAAACCGCCAAGCGAGCGGAGATCACGCCTCTCCGAGGGACAAAGGTGGGAAGAAAACGCGGAATCGATATTACAATTTCCAGGGAGAATGGGTAATCTCTGGAAATAGAGAAAAGGGGCTGGGGACACGGAGAGTTCCCTCACGCTCGCGCGGAGCGCGGGCCGGATGGATTCTATAACCGTGAAAGGATGGGACGATGAGCGAGTTACTAGCGACGATCCGCGAGCCAAGCGATTTGCAGCGCCTTTCCGAGGCCGAGTTGCTGCAACTGGCGCAAGAGATGCGGAACGAGCTGGTGCGCGTGCTGAGCGTCCGGCCGGCCCACTTCGCCAGCAATCTCGGCGTTGTCGAGTTATGCCTGGCCTTGCACCTCACCTTTGATTTCCGCAAGGACCGGCTCATCTGGGACACCGGGCATCAGATTTACCCGCAAAAGCTGATCACGGGCCGCTTTGACCGTTTTGACACCATCCGCACGCGCGGCGGACTCATGGGCTATCCGAACCCGGATGAGAGCCCGTTTGACCTGTTCATGACCGGTCACGCCGGGTGCAGCATCTCGTGCGCCCTGGGCCTCAAGGTCGGCGATGAGTTGCTGGGCCAGGACGACGGTCACAGCGTGGCGGTGATCGGCGACGGCGCGCTCCCTTCCGGAATCGTCTTCGAGGCGCTCAATCATGCCGGCCACCTCAACAAGAAACTGCTGGTCATCCTCAATGACAACGAGATGTCCATCTGCCCGCGCGTCGGCGCCCTGGCCCAGTGCCTGGACCGGGCCCGGTTGACCAGCTTTTACCGCGGCTCCAAGCGAAATCTGCAAAAGCTGATTTCCAAGATTCCGCTCGTCGGCGAACGCGCCAACCAGGCCATCCACCACGTGACCGACGGCCTGAAGGCCGTGCTCACCGGTGGCATGCTCTTCGAAGAACTTGGTTTCCACTACATCGGGCCCATTGATGGCCACGATCTTCCGGGACTCCGTAGCTGGCTGCAAAAAGTCAAGGACCAGCCCGGCCCGATCCTGCTGCATGTGCTGACGGTGAAGGGGCAGGGCGTCCCGCAGGCCAGCGCGGACCCTGTGACCTTCCACACGCCGCCCGTCTTCGAAAAGGTGGGACCGGATCGCACGATCCTGTCTCTCAAGCGAGGCGGCTCCAAGGCCTACACAGATGCCATCAGTTCCGCCATCCATCAGGCGATGCAACAGGATTCCCGTGTCACGGTGATGACGGCGGCCATGTGCCAGGGAAACAAGCTGGAAAAGGTCCGCGAGGATTTTCCGGACCGGTTTTTCGACGTGGGCATCTGCGAATCGCACGCGGTCGCCTTCGCGGCCGGGCAGGCCAAGAGCGGTGCTCGACCGATCTGCGCCATCTACTCGACTTTCCTGCAACGCTCGTTCGACCAGCTCTTTCAGGAAGTCGCGCTGCAAAACTTGCCAGTGACGTTTTGCCTGGACCGCTCCGGTCTCACCGGGCCGGACGGGCCGACGCACCACGGAGTCTTCGACACCACGTATCTGCGGTTGTTCCCGAGTTTCACGGTCATGGCGCCCGGCGACGAGCTGGACGTGGCCCCGATGCTCAAGTTCGCCCTGGCACATAACGGCCCGGCGTCGCTGCGTTATCCCAAGGCTAACCTGGAGAAGGTCGAACGCGGTGTGGCGCCGATGGAACTGGGCCAGGCCGAGGTCTACGAGTGGGGCAGCGACGGCATGATCGTCGCCTACGGCAGCCTGTTCCCGACGTGCGTGAAAGCCGCCGACAAGCTTCGCCTCGAGGGACTGGATATTGGCGTCATCAACGCCCGCTTCGCCAAGCCGCTGGATAAGTCAACGATCCTGCGGGCCGTCGAGGAAGCGCCGCTGGTGATCACTGTGGAAGAGGGGACGGTCGAAGGCGGCTTCGGTTCCGCCGTGCTGGAAGCTGCCAATGCCGCCGGCCTCGACGCCCGCCATGTCTTGCGGCTGGGCATACCCGACCGCTTCATCGAACACGCCGAGCGTCCCGAACTACTCGCCAGCCTCGGCCTCGACGTGGATGGTCTATGCACTACCATCCGGCAATCGCTGCGCCGCAGCGAGTTCAGCGAGGCTCGGTGATCGGATTCGGAGCCGCTTGTGCTCTCAGCACAAGCGGCTCCCTTGTCAGACCTGCTCAGTTTTCTCCCAGGTCCCACACACGAATCGTACGGTCACCGCCGCCGCTGGCCAGGAAGCGGCCATCGGGCGAAATCGCCACCGCAAACACCGGGCCGTCATGTCCGGTCAGCGTGCGTTTCAACTCGTTGGTTTTCGTGTCCCAGAGCCGGACGGTTCGGTCGTCGCTGGTGGTTGCCAGCAGGTTATTCTTCGGGCAGAAAGCGGCGCCGTAGACCTGGTCGTTATGGCCTTTCAGGACGCCGGCCGACTTGCCGGTAGCGACGTTCCACAGTCGAACGCTACGATCCTGGCTGGCAGAGGCAAGAATGCTGCCGCGTGGAGCGAAGGCGCAGCGGTAGACGTGGTTGCCGTGGCCTTCAAGAACTTGCAACGCCGTTCCGGTCTTGACTTCCCAGACGCGCACGGTCTTGTCGCTGCTCGAGGAGGCAAGCGTCGTGCCGTCGGCAGAGAAGGCGATGCCGTAGACAGGCCGGCGGTGTCCCTTGAACGGCGGCTCCGGCTCACCCGTTTTCAGGTTCCAGATCTTGCAGGTGAAATCGTCCTCTCCGCCGCCGGTAGCCAAGGTGCCGCCCGCGGGCGAGAAGGCAAGAGAGTAGACGGGGCCGGTGTGGCCGATGAGCGTCGAGCCGGCCTTGTCGGACTTGCCGTCCCACAGGCGGACTTTCTTGTCGCCGCTGGCGGTGGCGAGCGTGCTGCCGTCGGGACTGTAGGCCACGCAGTAGGCCGGACCGTCGTGCTTGAGCATGGCGATTTGCTTGCCGGTCTCGAGGGACCAGGTGCGGACGGTGTCGTCCGCTGCCGCCGAGGCCAGCATCTTGCCGGTGGCATCGAAGGCGAGAGAATAGACGTTCTTCTTGTGGCCGTTAAGTGTTTTCACGGGTTTCTGGGCCGCCGGATCCTGGCTGAGCGCCGGCAGGGCGAGCGACGCCAAGCCGGCTGCGGAAACAGCGACTACAAGCAAGACGGATGTTCGCATGACTTTCCCCCCTCCATTAGGTCAGGCCTGTCAGACCGTGGTAAAGGGCGGGCCTTTCCGTGGCACGCCGCGACGTATAATAGCCCGGTCTCGTCAAAAGCTGAAAGGCGACTTTCCTATCTGGAGGCTTTCCCATGTTCGCACGTCTCGTCATCGTGTGCGGTTGTCTGGGCTTGTTTGCCATGGCCGGTTCGGCGCAGGACGACCAGGCTGAACTACGCAAGCTCGTCGACCGTGCCATCAAGGCCCAGGGCGGGGCAGAAGTGCTCGGAAAGTTCAAGGCGACGAAGGTGAAGTTCAAGGGCAAGTTCTACGGCATGGGCGAGGGCATCGAATACACTGGCGACATGGCCTACGACCTCCCGGACAAGTTCCGCTTCGAGATCGGCATGGATATCATGGGCATGAAGATCAGCATCGTGCAGGTTTCCAATGGCAAGAAGGGCTGGGCCAAGATCATCAACGATGTCAAGGAACTGGACAAGGAACAGCAGGCGGAAGTGGAGCAAGGGCTGCACGTCATCCGCGCCTCGCATCTGATCGACCTCAAGGGCAAGGACTTCAAGCTCTCCCCGCTTGGCGAATCCAAGGTGGAAGGCAAGGCCGTGATCGGCGTGCGCGTATCCTCGAAAGGCCGCCGCGACGTGAACCTGTTCTTCGGCAAGGACGATGCACTTCTGCGCAAGATCGAAACCGTCGTCAAGGACTCGATGGCCGGTGGCCAGGAATTCAGCCAGGAAACCATCTACGACAACTACAAGCAAGTCCAGGGGAAGTTCGTGCCCATGAAGCTGGCGATCCGCCGCGACGGCAAGCTGTTCGTCGATGGCGAAACCACCAGTGTCGAGCACGCCGAGAAGCTGGACGACGCAGTGTTTGGCCGGCCGTGACTCTGGCAGGCTGCGCTGGCAGCGTCGCCCATGAAGGTTGCCTCAGCGTAGCGCGTCGCGATAGGTCTCGCGCATGGTGAGGATGACACCGAGCGATATCGCCCCCGTCAGCATCAGGAAGTAGGCGGGGGCGAAGTCGTCGGCGGTTCGCTCGATGAGATAGGTCGCGATCAGTGGCGTCAGGCCGCCGATGACGCCAACCGACAGATTGTAGCCGACCGACAGCGCTGTGCAGCGAACCCTGGCAGGCAGCACCTCGACCATCGTCGTCGGCCCCGCCCCGGAAAACATGGCTATCAGCACGGCGAATCCCATCTGACCAATGAGGATCAACACCGCATCGCGATGGTGCATCATCCAGAAGCAGGGATACGAAAGCGCCACCAGTCCGAGGGTCGCTGCCACGAGCACGGGCTTGCGGCCAATCCGGTCGGAAAGCAGGCCCATCAGCGGCACCAGTGCCAGCATCACCAGCATGTTGACGGTGTTGATGTCGAGCGCCTCCTTCGCCGAGGCGTGCACGATGGTCTCGAGGTAGGTGGCCGCGTAGACAAACACCATGTAAAAGCCGACGGCCAGTGCGAGATTGAAGCCGACAATCTTGAAGATGGCACGCCATTCGGTGCGGAAGGCCTCGACGATGGGCGCCGCCGCGCGTTCCATCTTGTCCAGGGCTGGCGGCTCCGGGATGTGGCGGCGGATGTAGAGTCCGGCGAGACCGACGATGAGACCGAGAAGAAACGGCAGTCGCCACCCCCAGCTCGCAACGTCTTCTCTGGGCAGGAGCAAGTTGACGACTGCGCCGGTGGCCGAACCCAGCAAGATGCCCGAACCGGCGCCAAACGGACTCCAGCTACCGGCCAGGCCGCGACGCTGCGACGGCGCGCTTTCCACCAGGAAGATCACCGAGTTCGTGTATTCGCCGCCGACCGATAATCCCTGAACCATACGCATCGCCACCAGCAAGATGGCCGCCATGCCGCCAATTTGCTCGTGAACCGGCAAGATGCCGATGAGGAAAGTGGGGATGGCCATCGCGAGCACGGAAATGGTGAGGGCGGCTCTGCGGCTGACGCGGTCGCCAATGTGGCCGAAGATTACCCCGCCGACCGGCCGCATCACAAAGCCGGCGGCGAACGCACCGAACGAGGCGATCAGCGAGCTGGCGGGGTCGCGCGACGGGAAAAACTGCTCGCCGATGTCCTTGGCGAAGTAGCCATAGACGGCAAAGTCGTACCATTCCATGACGTTGCCAGCGATGCCGGCAATCACGGTCCGCCGCCGAGCTGCATGGTGCATGCGACCCCTCATGCAAACGAAGACTCCGATCTCGTTCGAGTGTTGGCAGATCGGAATCATGCTCCACGCTCGGATTATACAATGGCATCATGAGAATCCTTGTGCTGGGTAATGCGAACCGGCCGGGCGTCAAGGAAGAGGCGGAGCGCATCTTGCCTTTTCTGCAGCAACATTGCGAGATCGTGCTCGTGGATCTGTATCAAGAGTGCGATCTGTCCACCGTGCCGCAGGCTGATCTGGCGCTGGTGCTCGGAGGTGATGGAGCGATCCTGCGGGCTGCACGGCAAATGGGCTATCGTCAGGTGCCGGTGCTGGGGGTCAACCTCGGCCGACTAGGGTTTCTTGCCGACCTCGATCCGGAAGACCTGCGCACTTGCTTCCCGCGCGTCAGCCAGGGGGAGTACAAGATCACGCGGCATGTGATGATCGAGTGTCGCCTGGATGGTCCAGCCCCGAAATCGTTCCTCGGCCTGAACGAGGTCGTCGTCCATTCCTTGCCTCCCTTCCACATGCTTGATCTGCATCTGGCGGCGGACGGTGATGCGGTCGCGCGATTCTCCGGCGACGGCCTGATTGTCAGCACGCCGGTCGGCTCGACGGCCCACAGTCTCTCGGCGGGAGGCCCGATCCTCGGGCAAGAGCTGCCGGTGTTCGTTGTCACGCCGATTTGCCCGCATTCGTTGACCTATCGGCCGGTGGTGGACTCGGCCGACAAGGAGTACATTATTACCCTGGGCTCGCGCTCCGAGGCCGCATCGCTGATCGTCGATGGTCAGGAAAGCGTGACCCTTGCCGCCGGACAGCGGGTGTTGATCCGGCGGGCAGCGGTTGCCTTCGAGCGGGTCAAGGTCGCAGGCAGAGGATTCTATCAGACGTTGCGGGAGAAGCTGAGCTGGGGCGTGCTGCCGACGTACCGTGATGAACCAAAATCAGCTCGCTAGCGTACAACGCATGCATGACATGTGGGACATACATGGTTGCCAAGCTTGTGCATTATTCCGGCCGCGTCCAGGGAGTGGGCTTCCGTTACACGTCGTGCAGTCTCGCCGAGGGGCTGCCGCTTGCCGGCCATGTTCGAAATCTGCCCGACGGCCGCGTGGAACTCTTCGTGCAAGGGGACGAAGCGGTGGTAGCCGGGTTTCTGGCTGTGGTGCAGCGGCGCCTGGCTTCGGCGATCGCGGAGCATGTGATCGAGGAACGCGAACCTGAGGAATTGACTGGCTTTACGATTCGTTATTAGCGTCACGGTCAACGGGGTCAGTAAATGTCGAGTACGGTGAGTTTCATCATCGCATGCGTGCTTCTGGAAACGCTCCAGTTCCTGGCGGCTCTGCCCTGGCTGCTGGCGATTGACCTGCGAGCGCGAACGCGCTGGCGGCAGCCAGCCAGCTGGGGAAAGGCGGCGCTGGTGTTGCTGGGAATCGGCATCGGTTCGGGATTGATTCTCGACGCCAACAGCGGTACCGCCTTGCTGAGAGGACTTGGACGGCTGTACATGTCAGTATTGCATTTGCAACTGGCGGCCGACTTTCTGGTACTGTGCTTCTTCCTGCTTCTGAAATTCTGGCCCAAGGGAGGCGCCGTCGCCCTGAGCGCCTTTCGGGAGGGCGTGCGGCAGCCGATGTTCTGGCTTCTGGCCGTGGCGGCGCTCTTTTTCATGCTCATTTCGCCGGTCGTCCCCTACTTCACCTTCGGCGAAGACCTGAAAATGGTCATCGAGTTGTGCTATGCGTTCACGATGATGGCGCCGGCGCTGTTCGGCGTGGTGGCGGCCAGCATGTCGGTGAGCGAGGAGATTGAAGGGCGGACCGCCATCACCGTGATGAGCAAGCCGATCTCGCGACGGCAATTCCTGCTAGGCAAGTTCCTGGGCATCCTTTCCGCCGCGCTGCTGATGACGTTCATTCTGGGCTGGGTCCTCATCTGGATCAGTGTTTTTGGCCGTGGCTATGTGCGCTTGCCGGCGCAGCCGGAGTTTCCCGACCCGGCCTGGGTCGTTGACGCCGCGCAGACCTGGTTTCCCGAGAGCAGTCTCGCCGATCTCGCGCTCGGCATGGGTCTCTGGTTCGATGACGTGCAGATGTCCACACCAGGACTGGTGATCGGCTTCTGTCAGGTCATGGTGTTGCTGGCGATCGCGGTCGCGCTGGCAACGCGCTTGCCGATGGTCGTCAATTTCCCGATCTGCATGCTCGTTTATTTCCTGGGTCATTTGACGCCGATCTTGACGGAGGTGAGCCGCAATAACAGATTGGTCTATTTCGTCGCGCAGCTTTTCGATAATCTTTTACCAGGGCTCGATTTGTTCGACGTGGGCACGGCGGTGGTGCGCGAGACGCCACTTCCACTGGGCGAATACGCATTGTACACGCTCAACGTGAGCGTCTACGCTGTCATCTATGCGTCAATCGCCTTGTTATTCGGGCTGATCTTGTTTGAGGATCGCGACCTGGCTTGACGATCATGGGAAACGCCGCCTTCGTCCGTGCTCGCCGCTTCCTGAACTACAATCCCCTGGCCAAGTGGGCGGCGCTGGCCGGTGGAACTCTCACCGGCATCCTCTATGTCGTACTTCTCCTGGTGCTCGCCCTGTTCATCGACCTGATGGTGGATCGCGGCGAGATCCCCGCCTTTGCCGACCTTTCTCTGCCAGCACAGAATCAGTTCTTGAATGAGTCGCTGGACGCGGATGATGCCCGCAAGGAATTGATCGGGATGGGCATGACCGGCTCCCTGTTACGGCTGCTGAATCCCGAGCCGCAACAGGGGTGGTCGGCACGCGAACTGGAATTGCGCCAGGGCCTTCTCTGGTACGGAAGCGTTGGGCCGCATCTTGAGAGCCATGTCAATGCGGACGCCGCCTCTGCATTTCGCGAAGCGCTGACGCGACGCATTAGCAACCTCGGACCGGAACTTGCCGTGAGCCGTAACCTGGCCGACTTTGCCGCGCTGGGCCGCGTTGTCAGGACGCGGGGCACCCTGTCGGGAAATCTGCTGGCGGCGCTGGTTTCATGGAACAGCTGGATGTGGATGTACGGCAATCAGACGTATCTCATAGGATTGTTTGCGGTGGCCGTGTCGCTGGCCTTGTTGCGCAGCATCTTGATGTTCTTCGCCGGCTACATGGCGGCACGGGCCACGACCGAGGCGGCCACCCGGCTCCGACGCGCCGTCTACCATCATACCTATCGCCGGGGCACGCTGGCCTTTCGCGCCCTGGGGCCCAGCGAGGCCGTCGGTGTATCGACGCGACATCTCGAGGCTGTTCACGACGGACTCTACGGCTGGCTGACGCTGTTCTTTCGTGAACCGATCAAGCTCGGCTTGTTGCTGGCCTGCGCGATGGTGGTGCATTTCTGGCTGGCGCTGGCATTCATGCTGTTCGCGCTGATCGTGTGGCTGGTTGGAGGGCAAGTCGCCGCGTACTTTCGCCGCCAGGGCCGCTCCGCCGCCCACCGCGCCGCTGACCAGCTCGCTCTCATTCAAGAGAGCATCATGCTCATGCGACTGGTGAAGGTCTACTTGATGGAGCTGTTCAACCAGGCCCGTGTGGAACGGCAGCTGGCACGCTACAATTCAGCGCAGATCCGGCGTTTTCGCGGCGAGGCCTTTTACCGCGCGGTCTTTCTGTTTCTGGGCCTGGCGGCTGCGCTGGTACTCTTGCTACTCATGGGCGTGATCGTCCTTGAAGGCCGCCTCGGCGTGACCAGTGGACTCGTGCTCGTATCGATCCTGATCAGCATGTACTGGCCGCTCGCCTCGTGGCTGGAGCAACGCCGGCTGATTCGCCGGGGCCGCGAATCGGCGGCGATTCTTTTCAGCTTTCTGGACCGGCCCAAGGACATCGGGCAAGTGGTCGAGGCCGAGTTTTTGCCGGCCCTCAGCAAGCAGATCGAGTTCGATGAAGTGTCGCTCGAAGAACCCGGCACGGGACGCAAGCTTCTTCAAGGAGTGTCGCTCACCATCCCGGCCGGGCAGCGCATTGCCATCGTCGGACCGGAAGACATGGAGAAGCACGCCCTGGTCTACCTGATTCCGCGCTTTCTGGACCCGAGTTCCGGGGAGATCCGCATCGATCGCAAGAACCTGCGCTGGGTCACGCTCGACTCGCTGCGTGCCCAGATCGCCATCGTCTTGCAGCATAACCTGGTGTTCAACGACACGGTGGCCAACAACATTGGTTGCGGCGACCCCAGCTTCAACCTGCCCAAGATCATCGAGGCGGCCAAGATCGCCCACGCCCATCAGTTCATCCAGAAACTGCCGCAAGGTTACGAGACGCTCATCGGCGAGATGGGCGAACCGCTGCGCATCGGCGCGCAGTTTCGCATCGCCCTGGCCCGGGCGATCCTCCGCGATCCGGCGTTGCTCATCATCGAGGAACCGCCGGTCACGCTCGACGACGACACCAAGTCGTTGCTCGACGACACGTATGCCCGCGTCTTGCCTGGCCGGACGACGATTTTCCTGCCCCATCGCCTGTCCACGATTCGCAACTGCGACCGCGTGTTTTTCCTGTACAACGGCAAGGTCGAGGCGGCCGGCGAGCACCGCGAACTGCTGACGCAGAATGAGCTGTACAGACATCTGCAGTACATGGAGTTCAACGAGTTCGCCGGCATGTTTGATAATCTTGCCCCGAATTCGCCCATTCCGGAACTTTAAGCGCGCGTTGTTCGCGCACGCCGCGCACTTCGCGTGCTGAATGCGGCACACGGAGCGTGCCGGTTACATTCTCGGACCGCCCTGGATGGCGGCCCTACAAGTGAAAGGCATCCTGGCATGCACGAACGCGAACTTGAGATTGCGCTGGCAGCCGCTCGGCTGGCGGGTCAGCACCTTGTCGCCGAGTACGAACGCTTCAAGGCCATCCCCAACGCGCCCGCCGACATCACCACCGACGCGGATCGTCAGGCCCAGGACATCATCATCGAGCACATCGGCGCGCACTTTCCCGGCGATGCCTTTTGCGCCGAGGAGCAGACGGCGAAGGTCGCCGGCAAGCCAAGCACCGGCCAGCGTCTGTGGATCATCGACCCCATCGACGGCACGCGCGGCTTTGCCCAGAAGAACGGTGAATTCTCGGTGATGATCGGCTTCGTCGAAGGCGGCGAAACGGTGGCCGGCCTGGTGGCGCAGCCGGCATCGGGACGACTGACCTATGCCACGCGCGGCAAGGGTTGCTGGCGAAAGGATGGTGATGCCGCGCCGGTACGCTGCGAGGTTGCCGGCACGACCGAACTGTCGAAGTCAACGCTGGTGCAGAGCCGCTCGCGGACGCCGGGAAAAGCGTCGAAGACCACGGCCGCCATCGCGCCTGCGCACATCGTCGAGACGTACTCGGCCGGAATCAAGCTTGCCCTGGTCGCGCGCGGCGAGGTGGATATCTACCTCAACACCTACACCGAATTCCACGACTGGGACATCTGCGCCGGCCACATCCTCGTCACCGAGGCCGGCGGCAAGGTCAGCGGCCTGAAAGGCGAAACGCTCAGATACGGCTTGCCCGGCGCCTGGCAGCGCCACGGCCTGCTGGCAACGAATGGCAAGATCCACGACGCCGCGCTCGACCGCTTGCGCTCGGCCGGATGAGCCGCGCTGCTTCGACCATTCGACGAGAGACCGGCGTTGACTTGCCCGGTTGCTGGCCGCCGGCGTGACTCTAGCCGATGATTGCATCGTCGAATCGCAATGAGCAGAACTTGCGTGGAGGGAACATGCCATGCCGACCGTCAAGCTTGTCGATGAGAACAGCGCTCATCCCATCGTCCGCGAGGTGTTCGCGGACATCAAGGCGACGAAGAAGATCGATTTCATTCCCAACATCTGGCGAGCCCTGGCCTCGCACCCGGAGCATTTGCGGCTGTGCTGGACCCGCCTCAAGGCCATCATGGCGCCGGGCAAGGTCGATGCGCTGACCAAGGAGATCATTGCCCTGGCCGTGTCCGCGACCAACGGTTGCAACTACTGCATCAATTCGCACACCGCCGCCACGCAGAAGCTTGGCCTGGACAACGAGGGCCTCGGCGAGGTTCTCGCCGTCGTTGGGCTTTTCAACCAGATGAACAAGCTCGCCGACGCGTACCAGGTCGAGCCGGACATTTTGCCGGCGCCGCGGTGAGGGGAGCGGTACGCCTGTCGACGTCCAGGATCAATAGCGTCCGCCCCGAGAAACACTCTGGCCGCAAGAGACGCAAAAAGCGTACGAAAGGAAAAACGCCGCGCCAAGCTTTTTCTGCTTCTTTGCGCCTTTTTGCGTTACTTGCGGCCAATCCCGCGCTTCCGCCCCTTCAGGCATGCTCAGTCTGCTCGGTGATGGGATTGCTTAGCGACATCGCGTACTTTTTAATTAATTGCGAAGCGCCCGGCGCCGAAGTTCAGCAATAGCCCGTGCTCGACACGCGCGGCCCGCAAGTATCCGAGGACTTGAGCGATGTGTTCGTCGGCCATGGTTCTGGCCGCCTTCAATTCGACGATGAGGATGCCCTCGACAAACAGGTCGGCGAAATACTCGCCCAGCGCAAAGCCGTCTTCGTCGAACACCTGGAGTGGATGCTGGGGCGAGACATTCAAGTTAAGCTTGCGAAGTCGATGCACGAGCGCATTTTCGTAAACCTTTTCCAGATGTCCCGGCCCAAGATACTTGTGAATCGCAAAGGCCGTCTCGCGGATCTGGTCGCACAGCACAAACACCCGATCTTTCTCTTGCATGATAATCCTCTTGAAGAAAGGCCGCCGCCAAGGCGACACTTGAAATTGACCTGCCGGCGAACGGTTTGGGAAATCGCCGCAAGAAACGCAAAAAACCGCAGAAGGCGACGCCAGAACACCTGCACCCTTGCAAGGATGACTTTTGCGCCTCTTTGAGTTTTTTGCGGCTATCGAAAGCCAAGTCGCCAGCCAATCAAATGTTATTGAAGTAAGGCTGCTGCCGAGGCGAATGACCTGCCGGCGAACGGTTTGGGAAATCGCCGCAAGAAACGCAAAAAACCGCAGAAGGCAACGCCAAAACACCTGCACCCTTGCAAGGATGACTTTTGCGCCTTTTTGAGTTTTTTGCGGCTATCGAAAAGCAACGACTCGGGCAAAAAGCTGTCAAGGTCGGTCGGCGCGTTTTTCTGAAAGTCGAGACGGTGTCACTCTCGCGAAACTTGGCCGACCACTCTTGGTTTGGCTCCACCACCCCGGCAATCGGACGTGCCGGATCATTAACCCGCGATCAACTGACATCATGACACCGGCTGTTCGATGGCTGCGGTTTGCTCGCTCATCTGTCGAGCGGGCATGGCCATATGCTTGTCCACCTCGAAGTAGGTCCGGTGGATGGCATCGCCGATGTCGTGGATGCGATCGACGACGCTGGTCAGGCCCTCGTGCAGTCCGGCACGGATGAAGTCCTCGATCTGCACCAGGTAGAGCCAGCCGACCAGGTCTTGCAGCTGATGTTCCACGTCGTTGCCGGGTCGAGACAGTTGCCGGCCGGATATGGCGTGGGCTGCCTCCTGGCATTCGATCAGGCAGTGCCGGACCGAGCGCGGGAAGTGAGGATCGTAGATGAGGAAGTCCGGCACGGACGTCTCCGGTTCGGCCAGGGAGCGCTGCTTGTGATAGGGTTCGTAGGCGGAACAGCTATTAAGGATGGCCATCCAGTGGGCATTGTCCACCGGCGTGCCCAGGTGCTGCGGCGTGGGCAAGAGGATGTGATACTTGACGTCGAGAATACGGGCCGTAAGGCTGGCACGTTCCAGAAACTTGCCGAGCTGGATAAACTCCCACGGCTCGCCGTGCGACATCGTTCCGTCGGTGAGACCGTGAAAAAGCTGGTTGATTCGCTTGATCTGGTTGTAGAACTCTGCGCGATCGCGGTTGTAGAGGTTCTGCGCCGCAGGACTGGACAGCCAGAGGTGATAGTAATTGAGCCGTTCCCACATGTCGGCGCTGATGACCTCGCGCATGACGCGGGCGTTCTCGCGGGCTGACGCCAGTGAGGAGACGATGCTGCTCGCGTTCTTCTCCTCCCAGGTCATGTAATGCTGCACGGCCTCGGCATCGTCGCCTGGCAAGTCGTGGATGCCGCTGATGATGAGGAGTGGTTTCCATTGTTGCTCGGTCGGCACATCGAAATCCAGGAGCAGCGTCTGATTGACCTCGAGGATGCGGGCGGTGTTCTCGGCCCGTTCGAGGTAGCGGCTCATCCAGAAGCAATGCTCGGCAACGCGCGAGATCATCGGCCGTCCTCCATGACCCACGTGTCCTTGCTGCCGCCCCCCTGGCTGGAGTTGACGACCAGCGAGCCCTTGACCAGGGCCGTCCGCGTCAGGCCGCCGGGTGCGATCCAGATTGACTTGCCGCTGATAATGTACGGCCGCAGATCGACGTGCCGCGGCGCCGGACCGTCATCCGTCCAGGTCGGGCACGTTGACAGCGTCACGACCGGTTGCGCGATGTAGTTGCGCGGATTGGCCTGGATGCTTTCCCTGAAACTGGCGCGTTGCTCGGCAGTCGAGGCCGGGCCGACCAGCATGCCGTAGCCGCCCGATTCGTTGACGGCCTTCACAACGAGGTTTTCGAGATTCTCGACGACGAAGCCGCGATCCGCGTCGCGGGCACAGATGTGCGTCGGTACATTGGCCAGGATGGGCTCCTCCGTGAGGTAGAAACGGATCATGTCCTCAACGAAAGGATAGATAGCCTTGTCGTCGGCGACACCGGTGCCGACCGCGTTGGCCAGCGTGACGTTGCCGGCACGGTAGGCGCGCATCAAGCCCGGGACACCGAGCAGGCTTTCCGATCGAAAAACTTCCGGATCGAGAAAATCATCGTCAATCCGTCGATAGATCACATCGACGCGCTGTGGCCCCTGCGTCGTCTTGAGAAAGACCTGATCGTCGTGGACGAACAGGTCCTGCCCCAGCACCAGTTCGATACCCATCTTGCGGGCCAGAAAGGTATGTTCAAAGTAAGCGGAATTGTACGGCCCCGGCGACAGCAGCACCAGGCACGGCGAGTGGTCGGCCGAGGGCGGCGACACGGACAGCAGCGCCTCGCGCAGCCGCTGTGGATAATCCTCCACGCGTCTTACCCGACAGTGCCGGAAAAGCTCGGGGAAGACCTTCTTCATCACCGCGCGGTTTTCGAGGACGTAGCTGACGCCGGACGGTGTGCGGCCATTGTCTTCCAGGACCAGAAACTGCCCCCTGGCGTCGCGAACCAGGTCGGTGCCGACGATGTGGATGTACTGCTGGCCGGGCGGATCGAAGCCGGCCATCTCGGGACGATATCCCTTCGACTGCAACACCAGTTCCGCCGGGATGAGTCCCTCGCGCAGGATGCGCTGCTCGTGGTAGATGTCATGAATGAAGAGGTTGAGGGCGGTGATACGCTGCACGAGGCCCCGCTCCAGCACGGCCCACTCGCCGGCCGCGACAGGACGCGGAATCAAGTCAAATGGAAAAATCTTCTCGACGCCGCGGCGATCCGAGTAAACGGAGAAGGTGATGCCCTGGTTAAAGAAGGCCAGGTCAGCGGTGGCGCGGCGCTGGACGAACTCCTGCGTCCCCAGCCGGCCCAGACAGTCGGCCAGCACCTGGCAACTCGTGTGCGACCTGCCGGCAGCACGAAACATCTCGTCCCAGGCCGTTGCGTGCAGCCGATAGTCCACGAACAGAGGCGCGTCGGCCTTGGAGTCGGCGACCATGATCATCAGTCCTGGGAACGGCATCGGGAGAGGTCTATGAAAGATTATGCGGCGAGCCGGGGATCGTGCAAGAGCAGCTTTCGCAAGTCGTGGCTGACCCCGCCAACCAGCGCTTGCACGCGATACAATCATGGTGAACAATCATGTCGCCGAGAATCTAGAATTGGCGAGAGTCTGCGACTTCCAGCCGCCGCCGGCTCGCTGTCGCATTTCCGCGCCTGGGTCCATTCCGACGATTTCCCGGAGCGCGGGCGAATCTCCCTCATCAACAATGTCATTCACATCGACATGAACCCAGACGAACTCGAACACCATGACAAGGTGAGACATGCAATCGACCTGGGTATTGCCAGCGTCGCTCGCTTTGCTCGGTACTTCTCGCGGCGATGGTTTCGGATCACGGGCAAGCCGAACCGGATGAGGCGCTGGAGCTGCCGTCTCGACAGTCGCTAAGTCTCATCCAGAATTAAGGTTGCGACTTCATCATTTCTTCACCCAATCCTCACGCGGCGGTCCCGGCCGACCAGTAGATTCTCTCCTGAATCAACCATCCACAGGAGGCACTGCCATGAGGCGCTTGTTGTTGATCGTGGGCATCGCAAGCCTTGCCGCGCTGGCGTGGTCGGGCATGGGCCTGGCCGGCGATTCTGCCTTGAAGGGGGAGATCAAGATCGACGGATCCAGCACGGTCTACCTCATTTCCGAGGCGGCGGCGACGCGTTTCCGCAAGCTGCATCCCAAGGTCAACATCACCGTCGGCATCGGCGGCACCGGCGGCGGCTTCAAGAAATTCTATAACGGCGAAACCGACATCTCCGACGCCTCGCGGCGCATCAAGCCCAACGAGGTCGATGAATGCAAGAAGATGGGGATCGAGTATGTCGAATTGCAAGTCGCCTGGGATGGCCTCGCCGTGGTCATCCACAAGGAAAACGACTGGGCCACCAAGATGACGGTCGAGCAACTCAAGAAGATCTGGCATCCCGACACAGCGGCCAAGAAGTGGAGCGACGTGGATCCGAACTGGCCGGCAGAGGAAATCAAGCTTTACGGCCCCGGCCCGGACTCCGGCACGTTCGATTACTTCACAGAGGTCATCAACGGCAAGGAACGGCTCAGCCGTCGAGACTTCGTCGCGGATGAGAACGACAACGCGCTGGTGCAGGGCGTGGCACGCAACAAGACGGCACTCGGCTACTTCGGCCTCGCGTATTTTGAGGCCAACAAGGACAAGCTGCAAGTCGTCGCGGTCAAGGGCAAGGGGCAGAAGGACTACGTCATCCCGACACAGAAGTCGGTCCTCGAGGGAGACTACACGCCCCTGGGCCGACCGCTGTTCATTTATGTCAAGAAAGCGTCGTTGGCACGTCCCGAGATCCGCGAGTTCGCTGATTACTACACACGGCGTTGCAAGGATCTTGCCGAGGCCGTCAAGTATGTGCCCCTGGACAACCGCCAGCAAATCCGTGAGCGCAAGAAGCTGACCACGGCGCTGAAAGGCATCTAGAAATCGCGTGCCATGCTACGGCTTTGCGTGAGCATGGCGAGTTCGGCTGCCCGGCATATATGAATCGGTGTGCGCCAGCATGCCCACGCAAAGCCGTGGGCATGGCACCACATAGCACCTGGGGTGAATACTTTGGCCAGCGCCGTACTTGAGGAGAATCCCCGCACCCCGTTGCCCATGCGCGGCACACGGCCGCTCCAGCGCGTCTGGGAAAAGCTCATCGAGTTCGCTCTGCTGTGCTGCGGGCTGCTGTCGGTGGTTGTGACCCTTTCCATCGCGGTCGTGCTGATCGTCGGCTCGGCGCAGTTCTTCACGCTGCAAGACGGCGAGCCGATGGCGCTGGGCGACATCCTCGAGCGCGTCAGGTATTTCTTCACCGGCAGCGAATGGACGGCGGGCTTCGCCAATCCGACCTACGGCATCCTGCCGTTGCTGGTCGGTTCGTTGATGATATCCGGCATCGCGGCGCTGGTGGCGCTGCCCATCGGTTTGGCGACGGCCATCTATCTGAGCGAGTACGCTCAGCCGCGCGTGCGCGGCATCGCCAAGCCGACCCTGGAACTTCTGGCCGGCATTCCCACCGTGATTTACGGCTTCTTCGCCTTGACGACGGTCACGCCGTTTCTCGAGTACTTCATACCCGGCCTGAATTCCAGCAATCAGCTGAGCGGCGGCATCATCGTGGGCATCATGATTATTCCAATGGTGGCATCGCTGAGCGAGGATGCCCTGCGGGCCGTGCCGCGTTCGCTGCGCGACGGGGCCATAGCCCTGGGCGCCAACAAGTTCGAGACATCGGTCAAGGTCGTGGTCCCCGCCGCGCTTTCCGGCGTGACGGCATCGTTCCTGCTCGCCATCTCCCGAGCCCTGGGAGAGACCATGGCGGTCAGCCTTGCTTGCGGCAACAAGGTGGAACTGATCTTCGATCCGCGCGACGGCGTGGCCACCATGACCAGCTTCATCGTCCGCATGGCCACCGGCGACCAACCGCACGGCACCACCGATTTCAACAGCCTGTTCGCGGTCGGAGCTGTCCTGTTCTTCATGACCTTGGGCATGAACATCGTGGCCCAGCGCTTCATGAGACGTTACCGCCAGGTGTACCAATGACGAGCCGGGACGCGCCTTACCTGTTGCGGCAGCCTGCACCGGAGCCGGTGGGGCGACTGGCCTTGCGCTCGCTCGCCTGGTCCCTCGTCGTCAGCACATGTGTGGCCGGCGGCGTCGCGCTGATTTCCCTGCTGACCTCGCTCGATCAGTTTGACGTGCTCTGGTCCTTGCTGGTCGGAGCGCGCGCGGGGCTGCTCGCCCTGGCGCCGGCGTTCCTGGGTCGTCTCTTCTTTCTGTCGCGCAGCGTTGCGGACCGAGGCTTTGCCTGGATCGGCTTACTAGCAACTTTTTTCGGACTCGGCATCCTGCTGGTATTCTTCGCGCAGCTAGGATTCGAGGCCATCGCCTGGTTTCGCGTCAGCCCCGAATTGATCGAAGAGCACAATCGCATGCTGCGCGAAACCGGCAAGAATTACATCGAGCAAGAAAAGGCCGCTTTTTTCCAGCAAGAACTGCCGCGCGCCATCGCCGACGAGGAAAGGAAGCTGAAGAAGCGCTTCGCGGACGACCCCGCCATCCTGGCCAGGAAGCTGGAAGAGGCGCGGCAAGAAATCCGTCAGGAATTTGAGGAAGCTCTGCCCGAACGCATGGAAACCTGGGCGAAAAACGCCCAGGAAAAGCAGATCGAGAAAGAAAAAGGCATCCGCACCGACACAAGCCCGGGCGCCCTCCTGGAAAACTTCCTGACGCAAGGCCCAGGCGACGTGGGCCAGGATGCGGGCATCTTCCCCGCGCTCCTGGGCAGCTTGTGGATGGCCATCATTACCATCTGCCTGGCCGTGCCCATCGGCGTCGGCGCCGCGGTCTACCTTGAAGAGTACAAGCAGGGCGGCTGGCTGGGGCACATCATTCAGGTCAACATCAACAATCTCGCGGGCGTGCCCTCCGTGGTTTATGGCATTCTGGGAGGCTTCGTCTTCGTCGAGATGATCTTCAAGCCGATGGAGCAAAACCAGGCAGCGGCACTGGCCGAACTGGCGCTCAATCCGGCAGCGCTCACGTTCTGGGACCGCGTATTGTTATGGTTGCCCACGATCTCGGCACGCAATGTTTTGGGCGGCGGCATGACGCTGGCCCTGCTCACCCTGCCGGTCATCATCGTCTCGGCCCAGGAAGCGATCCGCGCCGTGCCGCCGTCGATCCGTCAAGGCGCCTACGCGCTGGGCGCTACGCGCTGGCAAGTGATCTGGCACCAGGTGCTGCCGCTGGCCCGGCCCGGCATCATGACCGGCACGATCCTGGCCGTCGCCCGCGCCATCGGCGAGGCGGCTCCGCTGATTCTCTTCGGCGCCTTGCTCCTGGTGCAGCAAAACCCGTCGCTCTTCAGCCAGTTCACGGTCATGCCCATGCAGATCTTCGGCTGGGCCGATCGTCCTGGCAAGATCTGGCACCACAATGCCGGCATGGCCAGCATCCTGCTGCTCATCGTCCTGCTCGGCCTCAACGCCGTCGCCATCGTGCTGCGCAACCGGGCGCAGAGGAAGATGCGCTGGTAGATTGTTTACGTATCGCGTTCAAAACATCCCGTCGAGGAACACAATCGGCGAGCGCGGAACGCAAGCCGGTCAATGGGACATCAAGAAATCACGGCTGTTGAGCAGCGCCCACATCAGGTCCTGGGCGGCCTCCAGGCGGCGATCGCCTCTGCGGGGCGAACGGCTGTAGAGAAAGGCGCTCATCACGTCCTGGGCTGCGTACAGCCGGCCATAGCTGCCGATGAAGTCCAGGGCGACTTGCATTTCCTTGGCGGTGGGGTTGCGCGCCAGGGACCAGAGATAGAGCTCGGTCACGATCTGCGGATCGGTGCGCTTGTCGCGCAACAACAGTGCCGGCCGGGCGCTTGGGTTCTGCACACGGCCAAGGATGCTCTTGCCGTTGATGAAATTCAGGGCTTGCAGCATGTTCGAGCTGTTGTCGCGCTCGCACTCGCAGGCATCCGCGCGCTGCGGCTTGCCAAAGAGCTGCAGAAACGGGCTATCGACGTTGGCATCTGGAAGCTGGGCGGCGCGGAAGCCGGCGGGGGCGCCGCCGATGTTCTCGGCCACGCCGGTCGCCTGGATCAGCGAATCGAGGAGTGCCTCGGCGGGGACGCGGCGCGGAATGGCGTGCGAGAAATTCTGCTCGTCGCGCCGGTTCGACGCCGTCGGCACGCTGCTGCGCTGGTACGTCGCCGAGGTCGTGATTCGCCTTATCAGATGGCGCACATCGAAGCGCTGCTCGATGAAGTCCCTGGTGAGCGCGTCCAGAAGCGCGGGATTGATGGGTGGATTGGTGTTGCGAATGTCATCCACCGGATCGATGATGCCGCGATGGAAGAAGTAGCTCCAGATGCGATTGACCAGTCCACGGGCGAAGAACGGATTCTTCGTTGAGGTGAGCCAGCGTGCGTAGGCCTCACGGCGGTCGGCGCCCGCGGGCAGCTTTGGTTCCTCGCCGCCGAGAAAGCGCGGCGGTTGTGGTTGGCCCGTGCGCGGATGGACGGCGTTGCCCGCGGCCAGGTTCACCTGTACCAGCTTGCTGTTGGTGTTCGGGAATCGGCCATCCTGCCGGGTGCTCACCTGGCTGAAGAAGCTGGCGAGCCCGTAGTAGTCGGCTTGCGTCCAGTTCTCCATCGGGTGGGCGTGGCAGCGGGCGCAGAGCATGCGCACGCCGCAGAAGACCTGTGTCGTCCGCTCGACGGTGTCGCTGGCATCCTTGCTGATGGCGAAGAAGACGCTGGCAGGCTCATCGACGATGCCGCCCCGGGCTGTCAGCAGTCGGCGGGCAAACTCATCCAGCGGCATGTTCGACGAGACCGCGCCGCGCAGGAATTCGCGGAACAGGAAGACCGCCTGTGGGCTGGTCAGATTTCGCGAGTTCTGCAGCAGGTCGCCCCACTTCAACGACCAGTGATCGACATATTCAGACCTCTGAAAAAGGCCGTCGATGACTTTGGCACGCTTCTTATCGTCCTTGTCGGCCAGGAACGACTTGATCTCGTCCGGCTTCGGTTGGACGCCGATGACATCGAGATAGACGCGTCGCAGAAACTCCTCGTCGCCGGCCAGCGGCGACGGCGTGATCTTCAGGCGATTGAGCTTGTCGACGACATGCTTATCGATGAAGTTGTCTGCCGGCACCGGCGTGGGCACGAACTTCGGATCGGGACTGAGCACGAGCACATCGCTGGCGGCGAAAGTGCGCTCGAAGCGGGCGACGATGGCCGTCTCGCCGGCGTCGGCGGCGGTCACCAGGCCGTCGTCGTCCACGTCGGCGAACTGCGTGTTGTTGGCGGTGAAGTTGCCCAGGCGCGTGACATCGCGGGTCGTGCCGTCGTTGTAGTCAGCAATGAGCTGAAGCTGGTATTTCTGGTTAGGCTGCAGGACGAGCTTGTCCGGGATCAGGCGGACGCCGACGACGCGTGCCTTGTCCGCCAGGTCTTCCGGCGCGCCCTGGCGAATCCAGTTGACGAGAATCTCGTTCGACAGGCTGTTGCGTGCAAAGCGCACGCCGCCTTCGTGCGGGGCATCGCCGCGCGGCTTGGCGATCAACGCGCTTGCTTCGGCCGTGGGCAAACTCAGGCGCCGGCCCAGCGCGTCGCGCGTGATGGCCAGGTAGTCGTCCTCCGGGTCCGAGCCGCGCAGCGACAGCTTGAAGCCATTCTTGCCAAGGGAGTAACCGTGGCAGGCTCCCATGTTGCAGCCAGCCCGCGACAGCACGGCCATTACTTCATGGCGGAAGCTGTACGGTGGCGTCTCCTTCGGCAGTTGCACCTTCACGGCGATCGTTTTTGTCTGCCCGGCGACGGCCACGGTCACCTGCGTTTGCCCGTTGCCGACAGGCCGCACCCAGCCAAGCGCATCCACGGCGGCGATCTTCGGATCGGCGCTGGTGAACCTGGCCTGGCCACGGAGATCGAGCGAGTAGCCGTCAGTGCTCGTGCCCATGACCTGCACGGAATGCGGCTGCCGTGGATGGCGCAAATCGAGCGACAGCGGATGGACGACGATGGACGTGGGCGTCGGTGGCTGCGCCTGCGATGTGAGAAATCTGCCGCCGACAAGCAGCGCGACGAAGAAGAAGGAAGCACAACAGGCGCGGCGATATCGATAAAGGATCATCGAGATTCTCCAAACACGGCGCGGGGTGAACGAGCCGCAAGCTGAATCAACCGCAAGCGTTAGCCACCTTCGCTACTTCCCCGCCTTCACCACCAACGTCAATTCTACCTCACGGCTCCGGACACGAACATTCGGTTGCTTGGGATCGACGACGGCGGTCCCGGACAGCCGGAGCTCGCGGAACTCGCCCGACGTCAAGTTGGGCGGCAGAACCAGGTCGATGGTGAAGGCGGTAGTTCCGGCCTTGACGTTGACGGCCCCCGCCCGCGTCCCCGGCGGCAGGCCCTTCAACTCGACCGTCACGTCGCTCTTCAGCCCTTCCTTGCGCTCTACCAGGCCCGCGATCTTGACGATCGTTTCCTTCTTCGGGTCCAAAACCTTCTCCAGTCGCGGCGGCCCGACAAGGCGTACCAGAACTGGCATGCGCACCGCCAGCCGGCGCACGGGAGCATAGGCCACGGCCAGTACGCGCTTGTCTGGAGCAAGCATCTCAGCCTTCACGCTCAGGTCATACGAGGGCGAAGGTAGCTCCGCTGGAATGAAAAGAGACGGATTACCGTCGGCGATCTTGGCAGCCAATTCCTCTGTCTTTTCGAAGCGGATTGTCCTGTTCGGGTCCGGCTGATTATTCACGAGCGGAGGCAGCTGGCTGGTAAGAAGAGTAAGCCGCACCGATGTCTTGGGATCCAACCGCGCAACCCTCACCGGTAGCGTCAGCTTGCGCCCTGGAACGATGCCGGCGTCGATGGGCAAGCTACGCCAGTCCACCTGAAAGTCGCTCGCCTTGTCGGCAGTCGTCGCCAGCGCGACCTCGCTGGCCAGCCAGGGTTGCAGGCGTCGCAGCGGATGATCCTTGATGAAGACCGGCCGCTCCTGGCCATCGCTACACTTGCCTCGCCAATGAATGAGTGTTGCGTCGCTGCTCGGCGTGCCACGCTGAATGGTCATGAGAGTGCCGTCCGCACCGTCAACGATGCTGTTGCCTTCGAGTTTGAAACCGCCCGGCAGAGCGGCGGACAGATCGATCTTGCCTGCCGCTATCTTGCGCTTGACCCACACGGGCACGACACAGCGTCCTGCCATCGGCAGGTCGATGGTGGATACCGAAGTCGTCAGTTGCCAATCAGGCGCTGGCGACTGCTGCGGATCAACGACCAGGCGATACACGCCACGCGGTCCGCCCCGGCCCTGCGCTTCCACGACTCCGACAACGATGAACGATGTCTTGGCAGGCACGGCGTATTCCAGCGTTGGATCGAGAGTGCCTGGACCGTCTTCGGCACGGGCAATAAGCTCGCCTTTCTCATTGCGAATGACCAGCGCGCAATCGAGCGGCGACCCGAGCCGCTCGGCGAACACGTCAAGCTTGACCTTCGTCCCGGGTACGACCGCGAGGCGATAGCGGTCTTCCTCGTTTGCCATCAGCAGCCGGCCACTGACCGCGATCGCGCCCGTCGGCAGTTCCTGCAACTTGCTTGACGACGACTGCTCGACGAACTCGGGACGGGCGCTGACGCGTACAAATGGACGAGGCCCGCTCCATCGTCCATTCTTGGGCCAGTTCAGCGGTTGCACGCCAGTCGTGGCAGAGTTCAACTCGACACGCTTCGTCTCCGACATGCCCAGCAACTCCAGCGCTCGCAGCTGTCCCTTCGCGATCACTGGTGGAAAAACCTGATCGACGTAGGCCCACTGTCCAAGGCGCAATCGGAAGTGCCCCGGTGCCTGCCCGGCATATTCCGCGTCGTGGATGGTCAGCGTGTAACTGCCGTCCTGCGGCAGGGTCGCTTCCAGCCTGGCGTCACCGTGCAGCGCCGGCGTGGTCCACGCCCATGCGACCTGCCGGCGCTTGGGATCGTGAAGATGGACGATGGGCCGGAGCTTGCTTCCCAGCCGCTGGGCTTCGACCTCGACCAGTACTTTCTGGCCGGCCTTGCCGGTGAAGCGCGTCTCCAGCGTCGTGCTGCCCGTCAAGTTGCCGTGCATGGCGACCGGCAATGGTTGCTCGATCGCCGCGGCAAAGGGTAACTGCGGCATGTCATCGACGGCGATCACGACCGGCAAACTCGCACCGGCCTCGGTGAGCAGTCGCGCCTGGTAGTATCCGGGGACAATTGCGGCATCGAGCGTCACGTCGAATGTCGCCTGGTTGCGGGTCGATTTCGGTTTCAAGTCCTGCCTGGCCGCGAAGGGAAGAAGCAACCGTGGCGCTGCGCCGAAGTCGTTGCCGTCGAAGGTCACGGTCGTCGTCCCGCCGCTGCGCAGCCCGCGAACATTGACGTTCGCGATGACGGGAACGGCGGCATGCACAAGCAGCGGACCGGCCAGGAACATTGCCAGCGAAAGAAAGCCGCAGTTCCGTAGATGAGGCATGGTGGCTCAGTTCTCAGGCTTGTAGACAAGCGTGAGTGAGCATCGCCAGGCGGTCTTGCACGCGTTGACCAGCGCGAAACCGCCGAGCGAGGTTCAGGCACGCGTGTCTGCTCACGCAAACAGCTGGCGGATCGGCTCGGCTTCGACGAGGCGGATGGGCCGGTCGCCGGGGCCGGGCATCATGGTGTTGTCGAGATCGATGCCCATGCCGTGATAGATTGAGGCGAGGACTTGCGGCGGCTCAATCGGGAAGTTGTGCGGCCGCGAGCCGATGCGATCCGTGGAGCCGATCGCCTGTCCGCCGCGGATGTTGGCGCCGCACAGGAAGTTGGTCCAGGCGTCGGGGTAATGGTCGCGGCCGCCGCGAGCATTGAGACGCGGCGTGCGGCCGAACTCGCTCAGAACGGCCACCACCGTGTCTTGCAGCAGGCCCTTTTGTTCCAGATCTTCTATGAGCGCCGTGAACCCCCAGTCGAACTGCGGGCACAGATGCCGCTCGTAATCCAGGTAGGTATTGTTGAGCCCGCCGCCGTCGGCGTGCATGTCCCAGCACGAAAGGTTGAAGACTGTGTCGAAGTGGTTGACCGTCACATAGCGGACGCCACCTTCAATGAGCCTGCGGGCGAGCAAGCAACTCTGGCCAAAGGTGTTGCGGCCGTAGCGATCGCGCAGCCGATCCGGTTCGCGTGACAGGTCGAAGGCCGCTCTTGCGCGCGCGGATGTCAGCAAGCGGAAGGCGCGATGGTAGGCGCTATCGTGCATCTGCGTGGTGCGCGAGTCCGTGCGGCGTTGTAGATCGTCGATCTGCGCCAGCAGGCGATGACGGGCGTCGAGCCGGGTTCCGGACTGCCCGCTCGGAACTTCCAGATCAGCGACGCGGAAATTGGCCTGCGCGGGGTCGGCATTGAGAAAGAATGGCTCATGGGCGCTGCCGAGGTATCCGGAGGTCTGCCCGTGGAGCGGGCCGGCGCCGGTGTTGCCAATGGGCCCGGGCAGGATCACATTGGGCGGCAACTCGCTCCTTGGACCGAAGACGCGCGAAATCACGCTGCCGGAGTGCGGCTTGACGCTGTCGGCGTTGAAGTCGTGAGCCGTCATCATCCAGCGCTGGCCGTTCTCGTGGGTTGCGCCGGTACGATAGTGCAGACTGCGAATGAGGGCGACCTTGTGCATCATCCGAGCCATGAGCGGAAAGTGCTCACAAATCTGGATGCCGGGGACGCTGGTGCGAATCGGCCGAAACTTGCCGCGCACCTCGGCGGGGGCGTCGGGCTTCATGTCCCAGGTGTCGAGATGCCCGGGCGAGCCGACCAGAAAGATGGTGATGCAGTTGCGAATCCGCGCCCGGGCGGGTTCGACGGCACCGGCTCGCTCCAGGTTCAGCAGGTTCGGCAGCGACAGGCCGGTTAATCCCGTGGCGCCAACTTGCAGGAACCCGCGGCGCGTCACGCCGTGGCACACCGGCACGTTTACCTTGCCCACGTTCAGCATTGCGGTATCTCCTTCAGGCGGCGCGACGTCAGATCGTGTAGCTGACCTTGTTCGAGATGTCGATGAACCGACTGGCAATGAACTCGCCGTCCGGGCGCTTGCGGTAGTCGATGTACTTCCACATCTGCAGGACAATCTCGTATCGGCCGGGAACGGTGTCGGGATGCTGGTAACTGCTATCGAGGCGGGCATTGGGGGTGGCGATGACCTGCCCATTGCGGCGGACCTCCCATTGCAGGCGCAGGCCCCAGTCGTGCGTCACGTCGCCGCGCGTCACGCGCCGGCCATCAAGGCGGATCTCCGCGCGGGGGTTGCCTTCGTAGCGTTGTTCCATGCGAATCTCTCCGAAACGGCGGGACTGCTTGCGGTGGGTCGTCGCGGCATCATTCCACAGAGTATTATGGTGATGGGCACTTCGGCGTGTCAATCATACAAATCGGAATTTGCGTTTCGACAGGCGCGGCCGGCAGCATCACGGTGAAGCTGCTGCCCTGACCCAGCTGGCTGGTTGCCTGCACGCTTCCCTTCATGGCCTGCACGAGGTGCTTGACGATGGACAACCCCAGACCGGTGCCGCCCAGTTCGCGGGAGCGGGCCTTGTCCACGCGATAGAAACGTTCGAAGATGCGCGACATGTCCTGTTCCGGGATGCCAATGCCTGTGTCCTCGACGCGCACGAATGTCCTGGCATCGGCCTGATCCCAACCCACACGGACGCTGCCGCCCTCCGGCGTGTACTTGAGCGCGTTATCGACCAGATTGTCGAGGATCTGAGAGACCGCCTCCTCGTCGGCCCAGGCGGCAATCGGCTCACGCCGCTCAGGCGGCACCAGGACGAGTTGCTGGTTCTTCCCCTCGGCAAGGGTGCGATGACGCTCCAGGCATGAACGCACCGCCTTCTCGAGCGACACGGCCTGCAGATCGAAGATCTCTGTCTCGGCCTCGATGCGTGCCAGCGTCAACAGATCCAGGATCAGGCGATGCAGGCGATGGGCCTGGTCGTTGATGCGCTGCAGAAATGTCTCGCGTGCAGCGGGGTCATCGGCGCCGGCGTCGATCAGCGTTTCGGCACACGCCTGGATGACAGCCAACGGCGTCTTTAGTTCGTGCGATACGTTGGCGACGAACTCCTGCCGGATCGTCTCCAGCCGCCGCAAATCCGTGATGTCGTGAAAAACGAGGACGGCGCCGCGAGGCGGGGCGCCTGGCAGGCCGGCCACGTGCAACGACAGAATCCTGCCCTCCAGCTCGTTCCAGGCAAATTCCCGGCCCTTGACCGGCTCGCCGTTGATGCTGCCGCTCTCCAGGGCGGAACGGACCGCTTCCTGGATGGGCCGATGGCGGACGACCTCCCACAGCCGGCGGCCGACCACGTTGCTCGCACCGAAGTCAAGCAAATGCCTGGCCCGATCGTTGGCGAAGAGGATCTGCTGCTCGGCATCGATGGCCAGCACGCCCTCGACCATGCTGCTGAGGACGGTGCGCAGCTGCTGGCGATCCTGTTCGAGCTGGGAGAACTGCTCTGCCAGCCGCATGCTCATCTCGTTGAAGGTGGAGGCAAGCTGGCCGACCTCGCCTTGCTGGCTGGTGTAGACCTTGTGTCCGAAGCCGCCGGAAGCGATGTGGCGGGCGCCGGCGGTGAGTTCTTGCAGCGGCCGCGTTGTGCGCCGCGCCAGCCAGAATGCCAGTCCCAGCGACAGGGCCGCGGTCAGCCCCGCCGTGGTCCAGATCATGCCACGGAGGAAAGTCACCTGTTCGCGGATGTCTCCAACCGGCAAAGCCACCCGAACAAAGGCAACTGAAGAGTCGGCATTGCTGACAGCCAGGTACATCATGGTCTGGCCAACCGAAGAGCTGTAGCGCGTCGCCGTCCCCGTGCCTTGCTCGCACGCGGCAATAATCTCCGGCCGGTCACCGTGGTTCTCCAGGCTCTCGGCGTCGCGAACTGAGTCGGCAAGAACGCGTCCGTCCGAGGCGATCAAGGTGATACGCGTGTCGCTGGGGCCTGCCAGCCTTTGCCAGAGTCGCTTCTCGTCGCCGGTGTCAGCCGCCGCAAGCAGGCCATTGACATACTTGGCCCTGGACAGCAGCCGTGCCTCCACATGGCGAAGCTCGGCCTTTTCGGCGCGGCTGGTCACGATCAGGCCGACCATGCCAATCGCAAGCAGGTTCAGCGCGCCAAAGGCGGCAAAGATCTCCCAGAACATCCGTGAGCGCAACATGCTTTCAGCATAAACAGCCGCGCGGAAACCGCAAGACCGCGAGGTCGATGATACCTCGGCACGCGGCGCCTGCCGCATTTCCGCTAGAGTCGCGGAGCGAGCCACATCATATTCTGTCTCGGCGCGGGTACTTTCTCTATTAGACGCCAGGTCTGCCTGCTAGACTGACGTAGGCTGCGTGCTTGCATTTCGACGCACTTCCTGGAGAGAAGATGAAGCATCTTGCCATTCCCGTATTGACGGCTTTGCTGGCTGCGACCGCGATGAGTCAGGCCCCGGTGAAGATGTACACCCGGCCGACGCCGCCCAGCCGCGAGGTGCTGGAGCGGCTTGGTCTGGTCAAGGCCTGGCATGTACGTGTGCCGACCGATGGCCAGCGCGACGGTATTTTCAGCATCCAGGTCCTGCCTCATCGCGACAAATTCCAGGTCGCCGTGCAGACGCACTCCGGGACAGTCACGCTGCTCGATGCCGAGACAGGCGACACGGTCTGGCAAGTCAACCCGGGTTCGGCATTCTGGACGCCGCAGCCGGTGGCATACAATTCCAGCTCGATCCTGGCAACGCGAAGAGAGCGGCTGTACATATTAGATCGCGCCAATGGCAAGCAGCGCGCCTACACGATTGAGAAAACGACGAAACTCCCCGTGTACGGCTACCAGCTGATTTTCCCACCCAACGTGCTGTTCGTGCCCACGGCCGCCCCGGTCGCGAGCGAGGACGATCTCTTTGTCTGCTTCGACAATCGCGTCATTGCCTATGACTTGCCCAACTATGCGCTGATCGAGCGCCTTGCCAAGGGCGGCAAGTCGGGCGGCGGCAAGGATTATGGTAACGACGGCGATGGCGTCGAGATTGACGGGAAGACGTACGAAAAGAAAGGGCGCGGCAAGGAGGAAGCCAGGACGGACGACACGCCATTGGCGGCCAAGGACGAAGAATCGCTGATGCCCGAGCAGACCTGGAGCCATCTGTTTGCCAGGGAGCGCATTCACTTGCCGCCTTTGCTGGCGTCGAACCAACTCGGCGTGATGGCCAATGATGGCACATTCTATTCGCTGCAACGCTACAAGCCGCTCAAGGCCAACCAGCCTCAGGATCGCTACGACTACCAATTCAACAAGGATGTGACGGCACCGATGGGACAGCATGGTGAGGTGGCGTACATCGGTTCTGAGGATTCCGGTGTGTATGCGCTCAACATGGTCAGCGGCAAGCTGTTGTGGCGCTTGCTGGCGGAAGCGCCGATTCGCCTTCAGCCGGCAGTGACGGAAACGGATGTCTACGCGACGTCGTTTCGCCGCGGCATGTTCCGCGTCGATCGCGAGACCGGCCGCGAGCACTGGCACAATCGCAACGCCGAACAGTACTTGACCAGCAATAGCAAGTTCGTCTACGCCACTGACCGTGTCGGCCAATTGCTGATCATCGACAAGACCCGCGGCATCGCTCAGGCCCGCTATGACATCAGCGACTTTGTCGTCCCCGTAAGTAATGAGTGGACTGACAGAATCTATCTGGCCAGCCATGACGGGCAGATCCTATGCCTCCGCAGCCGCGACGAACCGCTGCCGCTAATCAACAAGAAAGCGCCCACCGCCAGGCAGCCAAAAGACAAGAAAGACCCAGACGAAGGCAAGGCGAAAGACAAAGACAAGGACAAGGAAAAAGAGAAAGACAAGGAGAAAGACAAAGAGAAGGACAAGGAAAAGGATGCCCGCTTACCGGTTCCGGCCGGGTCAATCGTCGGCCAAGCTTCTCAGTGGCAAGTCGATGGGCACACCTTGTTCGGCGCTCAGGGCGACGGCTTCGGTGAACTCCATGTAGGCGACGCCGGCGGCAAAGGTGGTAAACTCGATGGGCGAGCCGGTGCGGATCGCCTCGACGAATTCGGCCTCGACCCGCCAGCCACGTTCCTTCTCGGCCGGGATAGGAATGGGCTCAAGCTCGCCCGCGCCACTCTGCCGGTTGACCCCAAAAATTCGGTCGTTTGACAGATCATAGAACAACGAGCCTGCGCTGCCATCGAGGCGGATGCCGGTTCCTTGCCCGAAAGGGACGACGCCGCTGAAGTGATAGGTGGCGCGAGCGCCGTTCTCGAGCACGGCCAGCACCTGAACCGAGTCGGGCGTGCCGACAGCGCGGCGCACGCCGCTCTGCGGATCGATGCGCGTGGCCAGGTGCGCATGGGCCTGAGCCAGTACACGGACCGGCGGCGGGGCCCAGCGCAACAACGTCTCGTGCACGATGCCCAGGGTCAACATGTTGAATCCGGACAGTGCCGCATCCTGACGCCAGGAAAGTGGCGCGGCGGCATCCGCCAGCGCGGCGCTGCGGCTATAGGCGTGCACTTCGCGAAGTTCACCCAGATAGCCCTGTGCGATCAACTCGCACATCACCTCGTGCCCCTTGAAGCCAAATGGGCTGGGGACAATCTGCGTCACCAGCTGCGAGTGACGCTCGGCCGCCTCGTGCATGCGATGCGCCTCGGAGGCGTTCATGCTCATGCGCGCCTCGGTGAGCACATGCTTGCCGGCCTCGAGCGCAGCCAGGGTGATCGGGCAGTGCAAGTAGGGCCAGGTGCCGATGACCACTGCGTCGATATCCGGCAGGGCCACAACTGCCTCCCAGTGCGTGCAGATGACCGGGACATTGTGCTCGCGGGCTATCGCCACGCTGGATTCGTGTCGGCGATTGCACACCGCCACGATCTCGACGTTGGCACAGGCACGAAGTCCGGGGATATGCCGCAAGCGCGTGTTGGCGCCGGCGCCGATCAGCCCCACGCGCAGAGTTGCATGAGTCATGGCATCTCCAGGGTTAATGGGGGGCCGCCCAGGCGACCTGCGATTGCAGAATCCGGCCGCCTCTCGGCTTCTCGCTAAATTACAAGGAATCTTCAGGTACGCCAATTCCCACATTGATTGGCGCTGCGTGCCTTGTGCCCGATCGCTATAATCTTCTCAGGCAATTTCCTTCTCTCTGGGAGCTGCGCATGACCCCCGTCTCGCCTGGGAAATTCAGCGGATCGTGCAGCACCCCCGTCGAAGCCCGGCTGATGACGGTGCCGGACTTCCAGAACGCCAAGCAACGCGGCCTGCGGCTGACGATGTTGACCGCGTATGACTACACCATGGCCCGGTTGCTCGATGCCGCGGACGTGGACGGCATCCTGGTCGGCGACTCACTTGGCATGGTCATCCAGGGCAACGACAACTCGCTGACGGTGACGCTGGACGAAATCATCTACCACACGCGCATGGTGTCGCGAGGCATCACGCGCAGCCTGCTGGTTGCCGACATGCCGTTCATGAGTTTCCAGGTGACACCACAGCAAGCGCTGGTCAACGCCGGCCGGCTCATCAAGGAAGGAGGAGCCCACGCCGTGAAGGTCGAGGGAGGCGTTCGCAGCGCCGAGGCAATCGCCGCCATCACGCAGGCCGACATCCCAGTGATGGGGCATATCGGCTTGACTCCGCAGTCGATTCGTGCCTTCGGCGGCTTCCGGGTGCAGCGTGCCGCGGAGCGCTTGCTCGAAGACGCTGTCGCCACAGAGCAAGCCGGCGCCTTCGCCGTCGTCATCGAATGTGTTCCCTCCGAACTTGCCGAACGCATCAGCAGCACGCTCAAGATTCCGACGATCGGCATCGGCGCCGGCGCCGGCTGCGATGGTCAGATTCTCGTCACTTACGACATGCTCGGCCTGTTCGACGAACTGCGGCCGCGCTTCGTCAAGCAATACGCCGAACTCGGCCAGCACATTCTCCAGGCTGTTGAAGCCTATTGCCAGGAGGTTCGCGAGGGAACCTTCCCGGCAGCGGAACATGAATTTCATTGATCGACTCACTTTGGCGTGGGTCCGCGAGCTGCGCGGGAGAATCGCATCGTCGCCTTGTCGGATCGGACTCGCTTTGACGCGTGCATTGGTACGCCAGGCGCGATCCGCCGCGCCTCTCCACTTTCCTCGCCCATCCAGGCGCTATAACATCCACGTAGACTCGATGATAAGTGCTTGACCCGGCCAGCGGCCCCTGAAACAATGAAGGAATATGACACTGCGAGGACAAGCGAGGTGCTCCATGACGCGCAAAGCCCTGGTCGTGGAAGATGAGAAAGACACCGGCTTTCTTCGTGCCGAACACCTGAAACGCTGGGGTTTCGAGCCCACGGTCCTCGAGCAGGGTAAGCCGGCTGTGGGCTGGGTGCGCGAGCACAGGCCAGTTCTTATCTTGCTGGACTTGCTGTTGCCCGATCTGGATGGTTTCTCGATCTGCGAGACTTTGAAGCTCGATCGTGAGACCAACATGATCCCCGTGATCATGATCACGGCGCTATCCGGCGACGAGGACAGGGTGCACGGACTGCGCGTCGGCGCCAATCGCTACCTCACCAAGCCGTTCACGCTCGACGAACTGAACCGCGCCATTCAGGATGCCTTCGACTGGCAAGAGGACATGCGCAAGCACGGCACCGACGGCGAGATCCATTTTCAGATGCAGAGCGACACGCGCTTCCTCGAAGAGCTCAACCACTTGCTATCGTCGCTCTTCCTCTTTAGCGGCTTGAGCCAGTCGCAGGCAAAGCAGCTGACGACGGCGGTCCAGGAGATGGGTACCAATGCCATCGAATGGGGACACCAGAAACAAATCGACCGCATCGTCCGCGTGGTCTATCGCATCGACCCGGAGAAGATCACCATTACGATCCGCGACAGCGGACCGGGATTCAACCCAGCCAACCTGCCTCACGCCGCCAACCCGGACGACCCGGTCGGGCACATGATGGTCCGGGAAGCCCTGGGAATCCGCGAAGGCGGCTTCGGCATCCTCATGTCGCGCGGACTGGTGGACGATCTGAAATACAACGAGTCGGGCAACGAAGTGCAGCTCATCAAGTATTTCCCCCCTGGCGCCCATCTTCTCTCCGAGGCGGAACGTGCCGCCCGCGCCCAGCCATCCTAACAAGCTTCCTGTCGCTTCGCGTTGACCTTGCCGCCGGGATTCGCTATATCCCGCGGCGACCTGCCCATTTCTCGGAAGGGCCAGCCATGCGCGTGCGAAAGCGAACCGTTGTCGTCCTGGCGTCAGTTGTCGTCCTGGTGGTTCTGGGTTTGGGCGCCGGTCTGGCATTGCTGGTGCTGCACGAGCCGGGCTATTACGCTCGCTGTGAGGTTGCGCCGGGCGCCGAGCGGCTCGAGCTTTCCAAGAAGTGCGTCGGCACCATTTTCTCCATGGCCGGCAATATCGCCGGCGGCGCCCCGGAATGGGCCGGCGAAATCACGCACGAGCAACTCAATAGCATGTTTGCCGAAGACTTCATGAAATGGGGAGAAGCCGAATCGCTACGGCGCGTGGGCATCACCAAGCCGCGCATCATCTTCGAGCAGGACCGCATGCGCCTGGCATTTCGTTACGGAACAGGGGTATTCAGCACCGTGATATCCCTCGATATCAAAGTCTGGCTGGCGCCGCAGGACACCAACGTTGTCGCTGTCGAGTTCCTTGGCCGCTACGCCGGGTCACTGCCCATCTCTGCGCACGCGCTCCTTGAGGTACTTTCCGCTCAGGCACGCGAGCAAAACACCGAGGTCACCTGGTATCGTCACAACGGCAACCCTGTCGCGCTGGTCCGCTTCCAGGCCAATCGTCTCAGGCCAACCTTCCAGCTGCATCGCCTGGAACTGCTCGACGGCAAGATTGCCATCGCGGGCAAGAATGTGCCCGAAGCGTCTACCTACTGATTCATACCTGCCGATCGACCGCGTCCCGGGCAAAGCACCAGTCGTCTGCAGACAGCCATTCAAGCGAGACGGGACCGGCAATGCGCCGGCCGAGCAGGCGCACGCGCACATGCCGGCGATCGCCAGCCGCGCCGGCGCTGTCCTCGAAATATTCTCCGCCATCCCAGCGCACCACGGTGCCACGACCGCCGCTGACAGGGCCTTCGTAGTCCAGGTAAAGGATGCGATGGTCGCCGAGCGCCGTTGCCGCGATCGGTCCCTGGTCGGTCAGTGGCTCGCGTTCCAGCCGCCAGGCGCGCAGCACATCTCCGGTTTCAAGCATGAAGTCCCAGTGCAGATGCGGATGATCGTGCTGCAGGATCACGAAGCGAGGCATGACGTTTCCCGGCGCATGTGAGACCATAAGATGGCAAAGGAATTGTATGTGGTGCTGGAAGGAAGCTGGCGCGGCGCCAGCGTCAACGGGTCGAGGAAATCACCATGAAAGCTGCTTACTTCGAGGCCCCCGGCAAGCCGGACGTCATCCGCCATGGCGACCTGCCGACACCCAGCCCTGGAAAGGGCGAGGTTCTCGTCAAGGTCGGAGCGGCGTCGCTCAACCCCATAGACACCTACATTCGCTCCGGCCTTGTGAACATGACGCTGCCCAGGCCCTTCATCCCCGGTTGCGACCTGGCCGGCACGGTGACCGCGGTCGGTAGCGGGGTCAGCCGCTTCAAGCCTGGCGATCGCGTGTGGGGTTCCAATCAGGGTTTGCTCGGTCGTCAGGGAACGTTTGCCGAGTTCGCCAACGTCAATGAGGATTGGCTTTACCCTACGCCAGCGGGAGTAAGCGATGCGGAAGCGGCGGCCGTCGCCCTCGTTGGCATCACCGCACATCTCGGGCTCTTCCGCTGCGCGCAACTGCAAAATGGCGAGACGGTGTTCGTCAACGGCGGCACCGGCGGCGTCGGCTCGATGGTCGCGCAGATGGCCCGCGCCGCCGGCGCGCGGGCGATTGCCACAGTCGGCTCCCAGGTCAAGGCCGACCTGTGCCGTTCCTGGGGCATCGATCTCGTCCTCAACTACAAGACCGATGACGTGCCCGCCCGCATCCGCGATTTCACCAACGGCCTGGGCGTGCAAGTCTGGTACGAAACGCAGCGCGAGCCGGATTTTCAGAAGACGGTGGAATTGCTGTCGCGTCGGGGCCGGATGATCATCATGGCCGGCCGGCAAGCGCAGCCGATCTTTCCCGTCGGCCCGTTCTACGTCAAGGATTGTTCCCTTTTCGGCTTCGCCATGTTCAACGCCACTCCCGACGAGCAACGCGTTTGCGCCGATGACATCAACCGCTGGCTGGCAGCGAAAAAACTGCAAGTGCCGATCGGCAAGACTTTTGCATTCTCCGAGGCGGCCGCCGCCCATCAATTCCTGGAGGACAACACGCTGAACAAGGCCGGGACGCTGACAGGCAAGATCGTGCTGGTGCCATGACCAGACTCCGCGACGCGGCGACGCGCCCGGAAAACGGATACTTGTTGCCAGGCGGCGAAAAAGATGAAATAATCGCAAGAACTTCGCAATGCTGCACATGAAGAAACGGTGGGTTGCGCATGTCAGCTCCAGACGACAGCCTGCAACGCTCCATCCACGCTTCTACCAACGACGGCTTCAGCGGCTCCGCGGCGGATGGCTTCCACAGCGCCTCGACCCGCGCTCACTCGCGAGCGCCTGGCACGCCAACTCCGATCATTCCCGGCACGCACGTTTCCCTTCGAGGACAGACCATCGGCAAGTACGAGTTGATTGAGGAACTGGGCGCCGGCGGCATGGGAGTGGTTTACAAGGCATTCGATCCCGGCCTCAAGCGCCTGGTGGCCCTGAAACGCATGCGCTGGAGCAGCCCGGCCCACGCCAGTGAAGTGAACCGGTTTGTGAAGGAAGGCGAGGCCCTGGCACGCGTCAAGCATCCCCATGTCGTGCCGATCCACGACGCGGGCCAGCACGAAGGGCAACCTTTCTTCGTCATGGAACTGCTCGCCGGCGGCAGCCTGGCCAGGAAATTGCAGATTTATCACGACCCCTGTGCCGCCGTGATGCTTATAGAGAAGATAGCCCGCGCCGTGCACTACCTGCATGAACAGAACATGCTGCACCGCGACCTTAAGCCGGCCAACGTCTTGCTGGATGGGTCAGGCGAGCCGTTCATCAGCGACTTCGGCCTCGTCAAGCTCATGGATCAGGGCGTTGACCTGACGCGCACCAACCAGCGCGTCGGTACGCCGGTATACATGGCCCCGGAACAAACGGGGCTGATCCAGTCGCGGCTGTCGCCCGCAACCGATGTCTGGGCTATCGGCGTCATCCTGTTTGAACTGCTGGCCGGCAGACGGCCCTTTGCCGCGCCGCTCGAGTCCGATCTGTACCAGCAAATTGTCGGCGCGGATCCACCGTCCTTGCGCGGCCTTCGCCCGGGAGTGGATCCAGGGCTGGAAGCAGTGATTGCCAGGTGCCTGGCCAAGGAGCCAGGCAAGCGGTTTGCGAGCGCGCAGGAGCTTGCCGATGAGCTGGGACGCTGGGGTCGCGGCGAGCCACTGCGAACCCGACCGGAAGGCCGATTGCGCCGTCTACGCCGTCACTGCCGACGGCATCCTCTTCTGACGGGGGCGAGTGTGGTCCTGGCGCTAATGGCGGCGGCGGTCGTAATTGCTGCGATCTGGCTCGACCCAGACAGGCCGCTACGCGCGCTGGAAGAGAGGTTGTCAGCCGGCGAAACGGTCGAGTTGATCGACGGCCAGGGGCAACCGGTCTGGCATCGCTGGAGGCTCAACCGGAAGGCGGCAATCTCCTCGATCCATGCCGGCGCATTCACGATTCGCTCCGAGGATTGCAGCCTGCTGGAGTTGGTGAAGGATCCTAGAATGGAATCATTTCGCTTGCGCGCCCAGGTTCGCCACGAGCGGGGCGATGTGCAGGCCCAGGCGGGCCTGTACGTTCTCGGCGCCAGCACGGAGGCCCCTTCAGGCCAGCACAGTGACAGCGTCGTTCACAGTTTCGTGGAGCTGTCCTTCAATGAAACGACCTTCCTGAACGCGCCGAAGAAGAATCCGGTGCGCTTTCGTCCCCGGCTCCTCATGGTGCCCGGCCCGATGGACGTCAAGCTGGGTGGCTTTTCGCCACGTCTTGTGCAGCCGGCCGGGCTCAATGGCGGCGACTGGAATGCACTGCGAATCGATGTATCGCCGTCGAAGTTGACTGCGCTGTGGAATGGCATCTCGATAGGCGAGCATAGCTCACAACAAACGGAAGCCGACATACAACAGAGCTTACGCAGAAACAGCGACAGCCTGGCCGCTTTCAACTTTCCGTTGTCGCCAAGGCAAGGCGTTGGGCTAATCGTCAACCGAGGCACGGCCTCGTTTCGCAATGTTGTCATCGAACCCCTGATTCAGTGACGGAGGCAGGTTCTCCAATCATCGCCAGGCGCCACGCGAGCGCGAAACGTAAACAAGCGCGCTTCGCTCACTTCACCGGCGGCACATCCAGCGCCGGGTTCCTGGCAAAGAACCCATCCGGCCGTAGCGCGAAGCCGATGGACGCCACGGGCATCACCGGCCAATCTTCCGGCCTCGGCACGTGCATGTGCGCGAAGACGTACCACGCGACCACGTCGGTATCGGCGACCTTGCGGTTGGCGGCGGTCCAGCGCGGCAGGCCGTCGCCGCCGGGATGCTGGTTCGGGTAGTCGCCGGCTGGATACTTCTCGTCGCGCTGGAACGGCGTCACCCACAGGCGCTGGGCGGCGAAGCCGGCGCGGCGCATGACGGCGGCATCCGGCTGCACGAAGGTCGGACTGTTCTCGCCGGGGACCAGTCGATAGCCGACCGGCGTCCCGAGGCGATTCTTGCTGTGGGGATTGATGATCCGCCAGAAGCGCGCCGTGTCACTGCGTGTGGCGCGCATCGCTTGCTTCTCGTTCGCCAGCAACGTGGCACTGGCGCGGAAGGCGTTGCCATGGGGATTGTCCGGCCCGCGCGGCACGCGCGCGGTGTTCAATTCCTGCACCGAGTTCTTGAGGCCATCCACGGCCATGTCGAGGCGCGCGGCGAAGATGTGTTGATGAAACGTGGCGTTCAGTTGCGGCGCGACCTCGATGCCATAGGCCGATTTCTCCTTCGGCTTGAGGGCCGTCGTGTTCATGATGCCGGTGAGCTTGACCTCGCATTGCAGGCTGCCGTCCTGGTAGAAGTGCCAGTAGAAGCCGTAGTCGTAGTTGCCGACCGTGGCGATGAATGAAGCCGACAGTCGTCGCGAACGGCGCACCTCCGTCTGGTTCGTCCGCCAGTCTGTGTGCTTCCAGAGAATGCCGGCGTCCTCCTCGTGCAGGCAGATGGCGTTCTTGAGCGTGATGACCTTGCCACGGCTATCCAGGTAATTCGCGTCAAAGTAGCGGATGGAACCCAGGCAATCGCAGCCGAGCTGCAGCGAGTTGACCAGCGTGCCGATGCCATACTCGCCGATGTCGAAGGCGTTCTTGCGATAGTACTGCTCGCCTGGGTCGCCGTAGGGAACGACCATCTCGGTGATCGAACCGCGATAGAGGATGGAGCGGAATGTGCCGGCATCGTTGTAGCCGACGGTGTGCAGCACGAGCCCCTCGCGCGGCGTGAAGCCCAGACGAAAGCGCCAGTTCTGCCAGCGAACCTCGTTGCCCGTCACGGTGAAGCTCGGGCCGTCCGGCTGGACGATATCGATTGGCTTGAGCCCGCCGCGCATCTTCGGGATGTAGTCGCGGGCCCAGTTGCCCGCCTCCGGCGGCAGCGGCGTCACGCCGTAGTCCTCGATGCGGATCACCTTCATCGTGTTGAGATCGACGATGACAACAACGCCGTCGAGCGGCCGGGCGAAGCCGTTGTCCCTGGGCTCGCTGCGGACGAAACACAGGGCGCGCATGAGCCGGCGACCCTTGTCGGCGGCCGGCTCGGTTCCATAATTGCCGGCCGACCACGGCTCGACCATGACCAGGCTGGCATCGGCGACGCCGCGCTTCTTGAGCGCGGCCAGGAATTCCGGCGACTTCTTGACTGCTTCCTCGCACTCGCCGAATTCATCCAGCATGATCGCCGGCTGAATACCCTTCGGCAATGCAGCGAAGCGGACGACCGCCCTCTTCGCGAGATCAACGATGGCCTCATGGCCGATGCCGGTGGCGTTGTCGAGCAACACGAGAAATGCGCGGCGTGGAACTTCCTGCCCGGGCCTGTGCGCCAGCACCAAGGCCTTGTCCGGTTCATCCAGCGTGCAGGAGACGAAGCGGAAGGACTGCGCCAGCTTCCTGTCGCGGCGCAGCATGTCGACGGCGGTCGCCATCTCGGTCGCGGAAAGCGGATCGAGTGGATGCGCTGGTTGCTTGACGGCGCTGGTCGGCTTCTTGTCGCCGGACAGCGCTGCGACCAGCAGGCGCTTCGCGAGCGCTCGCACTTGTTCCGGCTTGCCTCGCCGTGGTCCGTCCTCAGCGCCAGGCAAGGACTGGACGAACAAGGCGAAGCCAGCGATCGAGAGAATCCAGGCACGCATGTCACTTCTCCACAAGAGTCGATGTCAAAGATGTCGGCCAGCGATAGTTATAGCCCATTGCAAACTCATGAGGCGTCGCATGCGCACGGCTCTTTCTTTCTGGCAAATGCCCGAGGATGACCAGGCGTTCATGGACTTTCTGCGCAGCACCGGCCGCGTCATGGCCAGGCGCCATCGGTCGCTGCCGGCCGAGCAGGCGATCGAGTTTGAGCCGCTGTCAGCCTTCCGCCGCAGGGGATCGGGGCTGTACCTGCTCTGTCGCGATGTGGATCTCGACTCGCTGAAGATCGATGTCTACCAGGCTTACGGTCAGTCCTGGCGCACGGTCTGTCCATTCGGATCCCAGATCCTCACGCTTGCGCGCAAGAAGCCCGTGCGTGGCCACTTGCCGCGATGCTCCATCGGCGCTCACTGGCACGACCGGCATAGTCATCCGCCGGGCAAGCCGAAGAAGGATCGCGACTTCATCAAGTGGGGCAAGTCGGTCATTGCCTGGGTGCAGGCTCGCTGCTCAGAGAAGTGCCGGCTGCACGGCTTCGACTACCCGGCGACCCCGGCGGTGGTCGAAGCTCTGGAAGCCGGAGAGATCGCACTCGGCAGCTAGTGCCTTTCGCGGATCGATTGATGTTGCATGCACCGCAGGACCAGGCGACGGCGCGGCAGAAGCTTGGCGGCTCGGCAGGAGCCTCGCCCTCCCGATTCACCATTCCATAACCACGCCCTCCCGACTCAGCATTCCATAAAATGTTCACCAAGACGCACCAAAAAAATGAACCACGGATCACACGGATAGAACGGATCAGTCCAATAGGCAGTGCCCATGCCGTGTTCGCCATTTCGCCAGTGTTTTATCCGTGCCATCTGTGCAATCCGTGGTCTCTTTGTTTAAGGCGAGCTTAAAAGAGTCGCCTCCTGCACTGAGGGAATGGGAAATGATCACACGCCGGACGATTAGCCTCTTGCTGTTTGTCGGTACGCTGCCGATGTCGGCGGCGATCGCTGATGACTGGCCGCAATGGCTTGGCCCGAAGCGCGACGGCGTCTGGCGCGAGACCGGCATCGCCGCGCGGTTCCCGGCGGAGGGGCCGAAAATTCGCTGGCGCGCGAAGATCAGCGAGGGCTACTCCGGACCGGCGGTTGCCCAGGGCAAGGTCATCGTCACGGACCGCGTCCTCCGGGCAGGCGCCAGAAATCCAAAGAATGCGTTCAGCAGGAGTCGCGTGGCCGGCAAGGAGCGCGTGCTGTGCCTCGACGAGAGCAGCGGCAAGGCGCTGTGGGTTCATGAGTATGATTGCCCCTACGAGGTGAGCTACGCCGCCGGGCCGCGGACCACGCCGGTCATCGCCGGCGATCGGGTTTACACCCTGGGCACGATGGGCGACCTGCTGTGCCTGAACCTCGCGGACGGCAAGGTCGTCTGGTCGAAGAACTTCGTGCGCGACTACGATGCGCCGGTGCCGCTCTGGGGCTTTGCCGCCCATCCATTGCTGGATGGCGACCGGCTCGTCTGCCTCGTCGGCGCCAAGGGCGGGCTGGCGATGGCCTTCGACAAGATTAGCGGCAAGGAACTCTGGAAAGCACTGGACTCCGAGGAACCCGGCTACGCGCCGCCGATGCTGTTCACGGCCGGCGGCCAGCGGCAGCTTCTCATCTGGCACCCGGAATCGGTCAACTCGCTGGAACCGGAGACGGGCAAGGTCAACTGGACATTTCCGTTCACGGGACGGAACAACCGCAAGCTGAAGGCCGGCCTGTCGATCCCGACGCCGCGGCTCGACGGCGGTCGGCTGTTCCTCACCGCGTTCTATGACGGTTCCTTGCTGCTCAAGCTCAACGGCATCGAGAAGCCGGAACAGGTGTGGCGCAGCAAGGGGCGCAGCGAGCAACCCGACGGCACCGACGCACTGCACAGCATCATGAGCACGCCGTACATCAAGGACGGCCACATCTACGGCGTGTGCAGCTACGGCGAGCTGCGCTGCCTGGACGAGGCCGCGGGCAAGCGCTTGTGGAGCAGCCACCAGGCCACCGGCGGCAAATCGCTGCGCTGGGCGAACGCTTTTCTGGTACCGCAAGGCGAGCGTTGTTTCCTCTTCAACGAACTGGGCGACCTCATCATCGCCAGGCTCAGCCCCAAAGGCTACGAGGAGATCAGCCGGGCGAACATCCTGACGCCGACGAATACGATGGCGCCGCCCGCCGGCCGCCGCGTCATCTGGTCACACCCCGCCTTCGCGAATCGCTGCTGCTACGCGCGCAACGATGAGGAGATCGTGTGCGTGGATCTGGCGGAGCGGAAATGAGCTTTAGTTCACGGCTCTTTTTCCGTGCAAAAGGACATGGAGGTTGCGATGCAGACTCGCTGCTCAGTACCGCGAGGGTTCTCGCTGCTTGAATTGATCGTCGTCCTGGCGATCGTGGGGGTATTGCTCGCACTGGTGGCAACGGCAATCCACAGCGCGCGAATCCGCTGCCAGGCTGCAAAGTGCCAACAACCTGCGGCAGATTGGGCTGGCAACTCAAAACTATGCGCTGGTCAACGAGAATTATCTGCCGAATGTGCGGGGGATCAACAACAACGGCCAATTTCGCCGAGAAAAATAGCAAGGACATTTATCCGATTACCATCGACAGAGTTTCCAAAGGCTCGGTAGGCGGGCTCACCTTTCAAGTTCGGCCGGCCCTAAGCGACTGCGACCCGCGGTTGGCCCAGACGCCCCATCGCGAAGGCATGTTGGTCTCGCTGGGTGACGGCAGCGTCCGAACCCTGGCCGCAGGAATGTCGGGGACGACCTATTGGGCCGCTGTGACGCCGGCGGCGGGTGAGGTTTTGGGATTGGATTGGTAGTTGTCAACTTCTGCTGGCCGCGTACAGTAACGCCGCCCCCCACGCCGGGAACGACGGGAGGGGAGGACCTACGGACAAAAGGTAGCACAGTGTTATACCTGACGTCCGCATTCTGCCGATTCGTCCAGCCAATGGCAGGTCGTCACGCGCTCCCATCAGCATGTTTCATGGCGACAGCCTTTGGGTTCTCCGTAACTGAAAGCCCCTTAACGCGTTGCGGCGGAGAGTGTCCGCCGCCCTGGTGGCGGATCGGCGGAGCCAAGATGCGCCGAGGGGGTATATGTCAATAACTGGACGAATCCTGGACGAATCCTTGTGCGCGGTATGACTTCACTCGATCAGCTTCGACCTGGACAAAAAGCCTGTGTTCAGGGAATCGCCGGCGACGATGCGCTGGTTCAACGGTTGCTGGAGATGGGCATCTTTGAGGGGGAGGAGGTCGAGGTCATCGGCTTCGCGCCGTTTGGCGACCCGATGGAGATTCGCCTCGGCGATTACCGCCTGAGCCTGCGCCGCCACGAGGCGGCCCGCGTTTCGGTTCGAAACCTGCCATAATAATCTTGATGAGCAATCCCACCGTTGCCCTGGTCGGCAATCCCAACACCGGCAAGACGACGCTGTTCAACGCGCTGGCCGGCATGAACCAGCGCGTCGGCAACTATCCCGGCGTGACCGTCGAGATCAAGAAGGGGCGAGTCCACCACCGGCATCACGCCTACGAACTCCTCGACCTGCCGGGGACCTACAGTCTCGCGGCGCGCAGTCCGGACGAGATGCTTGTCGTGGAGTTGCTGCTTGGCGAATGCGCCGGCGAACGACGGCCGGACGTGGTGCTGGCCATCGTCGATGCCTCCAACCTCGACCGCAATCTTTACCTGGTCACGCAGGTCCTCGAGCTAGGGATTCCCGTGGTCGTGGCGCTGAACATGGTGGACGTGGCTGCCGGACAGGGCATCACCGTCGATCACGAGGGGCTGTCGCGCAGACTGGGAGTGCCGGTGACCCCCATCCAGGCCAACAGGGGCAAAGGCCTGGAGGCTCTCAAGCAGACCGTCGCGACTGCGATCGGCGCTGGACCGCCGGGCCGCGGCGCCTCGTTTCCCGAGATTTTCGATCGCGAGCTGGCGGCACTCGACAGCCACCTGGACCGGAAAGTGCCGCCCTTTCTGGTGCGGCGGCTGCTCGTCGATGTCGGCGGATACACGGAGAAGCTCGTCCACGACCGCCTGGGCGATAGCTGGACGGCGGAGCTGACGGCGGCACGCAGACGGCTCGTCGAGGCCGGCTGCGGCGTCCCCGAGATGGAGGTTCGCTCGCGCTATCGCTGGATTCGCGAGGCCACGCGCGAGTGCGTCCGCCGGCCCGAACAGCGACCACTCACCTGGACCGATCGCATCGACCGCGTGCTCACGCATCCCGTCTGGGGCATCCTGGTCTTTCTGTTGCTGATGTTCATCGTGTTCGAATCGATCTTTGTCTGGGCCAAGCCGCTCATGCAGTTGATCAGCTTCGGCAAGGACCAGATGAGCGAGCTGGTCAAGAGTTTCATGTCGCCGGGGCCGCTGCGCAGCCTGCTGACGGATGGCATCATTGCCGGCGTCGGCGGCGTGCTGGTCTTCTTGCCGCAGATCATGATCCTGTTCGCCTTCATCGCCGTGCTGGAGGACTGCGGCTACATGGCCCGGGCCGCCTACCTGATGGACCGCGTCATGGCGTCCTGCGGGCTCAACGGCAAGTCGTTCATCCCGCTGCTGTCGTCGGTGGCCTGTGCCGTTCCCGGCATCATGGCGACGCGCGTCATCGAAAACCGTCGCGATCGCCTGGCGACGATTTTGGTGGCGCCGCTGATGAGCTGCTCGGCACGCTTGCCGGTCTATGCCCTGCTGATCGGGGCGTTCCTCAGTCCGGAGCAGGGATATGCGATCTGGGTCCCGGGCGTCACGCTGTTCGGACTCTATCTGCTCGGGTTGATCGTGGCGACCCTGGTGGCGCTTCTGCTCAAGCGGACGTTACTGCGTGGCGAAACGCCGGTGTTCCTGATGGAGATGCCGCTCTACAAGAGGCCGTCGCTGTACACCGTCTGGCAGCGGATGGCGGAGAGTGGGCACATGTTCATCATCCGCGCAGGGACGCTGATTCTCGCCAGCATGATCCTCGTCTGGGCCTTGCTGTATTTCCCGAGCGCCGTGCCCGGCGGCGGCAATTTCGATGAGCTGACCAGCAAGCTGGACGACCAACTTGATGAAGTCCGCAAGGAAATCCCCGAGCTCAAGGAGAGCCTGAACCGAGTCGAACAAGAAAAGGCAGAGGTGGAACGCGACGCCAAGCCGGGCAGCAAGGAGCAGGTTCGCGCCGCCAGCCTTGGCGAGGCGATTGCCGTCATGCAGAAGCGGCTTGCCGAACACGAGGCCAGCGTGGAGCCACTGGAGGAACAGTTGAAGCAGAAGCAACGTGAGTGGAAGGCGCAAAGCTGGCTTGGCAAGGCCGGCAAGACCATCGAACCTCTGGTGCAACCCCTTGGCTGGGACTGGCGCGTCGGCATGGCGGCGCTGGCGAGCTTTCCGGCTCGCGAGGTTTTCGTGGGCACCATGGGCATCATTTACAGCCAAGGCAAGGGCGAGGCAGACGACGAGAACTTTACCGGCGCCCTTGGCAAAACGCTGCAAGTCGAGAAGCGCGACGACGGCGGCAAGGCGTTCACCATTCCTGTGGTGCTGTCGATCATGGTCTTCTTCGCACTGTGCTGCCAGTGCGCCTCGACGCTGGCGGTCATCAAGCGCGAGACGAATAGCTGGTTCTGGCCGGCCTTCACGTTCGTTTACATGACGGTGCTGGCCTATCTGGGCGCCCTGGTCGTGTACCAGGCCGCGAGCTGGATCGCTTAGGAATGGACCGGGACATGACACTACAACTTGGGCTGGCACTCCTCCTGGTCGCCGCGGCAACTTCGTACCTGGGCTGGACGTGGTGGAAAAGCTGGCGAAAGTTCGGCAGCGGAGGGTGCTGTGGGAAAGCGCGGACGGGGCCGGACACGAACGTGACCTTCGTTCCCTCGGAAAGCTTGGAACTGAAACGCGATCGCCGGCCGGACAACGGGCGACTCAGCAGCAGTCAATCGTTGGAGGGCGAGTCGGGCGAAGCTCCTGCCAGGCCGTGAACCCAATTGGCACTTGTCGCTCCATGGCTCGGAAGGAGCCTCGCCCTCCCGAGACTCGGGGAGAATTCTGGGCTAGCGATCCAGGTTCACACGCCTGGCAAGTTTTTTGCCATTTTTTTGATATTTCACTTGACACGCTTTTCGCGGGCGTTGATACTCATCCAATACTTCTGCCTCTTCTCTGTTCCGGCCCCGCTGATCGACCTGCTTGCAGGGAGTTCAGCGGGGTTTTTTACGTTACGGGTGCAACTCGTGCTCAAACTCACCCATGTACGGCAGAGGATTGGTTGATTCGGTGAAACGGCGGTGGCGCAGGTAACGGAGCTCGAAGGTAGCACCCCGGTCGAAGGTCGGCTGCTGCTCATACGGGGATTCGGCATCGGGGCGATCGGCCCCGCGCGCAAAGGGATAGGCCCCGGCATGCCGCATAAGTGCGAGCCAGACGCGGTCCGGGGGAAAGGCGCGCGAGCCCTCGCCGGCGGCGCGCGGCTTCCAATCCACGAAGTTCTGGTGCCAGGGAAGAGTCTGCAAGGCGCAAATCAAGAAGCCGGCCACCAAGTAACCATTCAAGAGGCCGACAGCCGCCCCGCCAATCTGGTTCAAGCGGGCGGCGAACTGAATCTGGTAGTTGGCGAGATTGTTGGTCGCCATGCGCAGCAGCGCCAGCGTGATGCAGAAAAGCGCGATCATGAAGATGAAGTCCAGGTAATCATCCAGAAAACCGCCGCCGATCATCGGTTCCGCCAGGCCGCACAAAGGTTCCCAGAAATTGAACGTCACCACGCCGGCAAGCAGGATGTTCACCAGGATTGTGAGCGACGTGAAGATTCCTTCCCGGAACGCCGAATAGGCGACGATGAGCATGATCAGAATGGTCAGGGCTGTCAGCATGTTGCTTGCACCATCCCTCGGGGCTATTTGCAGACGCGCAATAGTTCCTGGATCGAAGTCTTTCCTTCAATCACCTGGCGAAGGCCATCCTCGTAGAGATAGCGCATGCCGCTCTTGACGGCCTCCTGCTTGATGGCAGTCATGTTCGGGTTGTCGCGGATCATGTCGCGAATCTTTTCCGTGATAACGAAGAGCTCGAAGACGCCGGTGCGTTTCTGGTAGCCGCTGCCGCCGCAATTCTCGCACACTTCCTCTTCGGATTCCTCACCGTCGTTCTGCTCGGGGGGCTTGTAGAAGAACTTGATCTTCTCGACGGGCAGGTTGGCCTTGCGCAGCAGCTCGGGATTCGGCTTGTAGCGCACCTTGCACTTGGGACAGAGCAGGCGAACCAGGCGCTGGCCGAGCACGCCAGAAAGTGCGCTGGCGATCATGAATGGCTGGACGCCGAGATCGATGAGTCGACCGAGTGCCGTCACGGCATCGTTGGCGTGCAGCGTCGTGAATACCATGTGCCCGGTCTGGGCAGCCTGGCAGGCGATCTCGGCTGTCTCCTTATCCCGAATCTCGCCGATCATGATGACATCGGGGTCCTGCCGCAGGATGCTGCGGAGTTCCGTGGCGAAAGTCTTGCCGGCCTTCGGGTTGACCTCGATCTGCGTGACGTTTTCGAGCTGGTATTCCACCGGGTTTTCGATGGTGATGATATTCTGCTGATATCGATCGATCTCGTTGAGGCAGGCGTACAGCGTCGTGCTCTTGCCGGCCCCGGTCGGTCCGCAGACGATGAACAGGCCGTGCGGCTGGGTGACGATGCTGCGCAGCTGTGTGTGCATCTTCTCGCGCATGCCCAGCTGCTCGAGGCTGATGATCTGCTGAGAGGTATCGAGGATGCGCATGACCAGCTTTTCGCCGGAAACACTGCCGGAAGTTGCGACGCGGAAATCGACGACGTGGTCCTCCACTTGCGCAGACATGCTACCGTCCTGTGGCTTGCGTTTCTCGGTAATGTCCATGTTGCAGAGGACCTTGAAGATGCTGATTACCGCGTCGCCGGTGGCACGGCTGAAAGGATCGGCGGGCGTGAGCATGCCGTCGATGCGGAAGCGCACGGTCATCTCGCTCTTGGTCGGTTCCAAGTGGATGTCCGTCGCGCGGCGATTGCAAGCATCGTAAACCATTTCCTGCGCCGTCTTGTAGCCAACCGATTCCATGACTCGAGCCACACGATTGGGATCGTCGGGCTGACCCTCGCTGCGTCGGCCAAAGAAGCGCACCGGCACGCCGTCTCTTGCGGTGTCGTCGGATGCCTTGCCGAAGTCAAGCTTCAGGTAGCGGCGCGCCAGGCTGCGCAGATGGTCCGGCGTCAGCACGCGCTCCGGCGCCTTCACTTTTCGGTTGCGCACGCTGACGTAGTACAGGGATGGAGCGGCGAGCAGCAGCACGAAGACGAAGAAAGATAGCCAGAAGACCGGCATGATCCAGATCATGATCAGGCTGAGCGCGCCGCCGGCGAGCATCAAGCCATTCCACATGTCGCCCGGCAGGCTCAATTCCTGGGCATCGCGGTCTACCCAGCTCGAGGTCTTGATCCAGGCGGCATAGATCGCCAGAAAAAGGATGACCGTGAAAATGTCGAAGTAGAAGCCTTCTCCACGTGGAAACGGCCCATCCGCGGCCCACGCGCCAGCGGGCAAGGCAAGCACGGCGATGACCACCGTTGCGAACAGGCGTGATTTGCGAACGAGGCGCTTGACTGACATACCGGCGGGAAACCTCTCGGATTGCGACTCACAGAATGCCCGGCGTTGCCACCTTGATGCCCTTGAGCGCCATCTTTAGCTGTTCCGGATTGGGTGCGTATTCCAGGGCGGTTGCCCTGTCGATGTCGCCGCGGTCCACCAGCTGCCGCAGATTTTCGGTGAAATCGACCATGCCTTCTTGCGAGCACATGCGGATGGCGTCCAAGATCTTCGAGTCTTCCCCCTCGCCGATCAGCTTGCGGACGATGGGGTTGACGATCATGATTTCATTCGTGGGGACGCGCGACACACCCGGCTTGATGCTCTTGACGAGCTTCTGGGCCACGATCGCCTTGAGGTTGTTGGCCAAGGCTTGACGGATGGCATTGTGCTTGTCCGGCGGGAACAGGTCGAGGATGCGGTTGATGGTGGTGGCCGCACTGGCGGCGTGGATAGTGCCGAACACCAGGTGGCCTGTCTCGGCGGCATGAATGGCGGCCTCGAACGTCTCAATATCGCGCAACTCGCCGACCAGGATCACGTCAGGATCCTGCCGCACCGCATCCTTCAGCGCCTTGTGCCAGTTGATGCAGTCCAGGCCGATCTCGCGCTGATTGATGTACGCCTTCTTGTCCTCGAACGTGAACTCGATCGGATCCTCGACGGTGAGGATATGCAATGGCTCGCGCGAATTGATGTAGTCGAGCATGGAGGCGATGGTCGTGCTCTTGCCGGAGCCGGTGACGCCCGCCAGGATCACCAACCCCTCGGAGAAGTTGCACAGGCCTTCGATCGACGGTGGCAGACCGAGCTTTTCGAAGCTGGGGATGCTAGTGTTGACGCGGCGGGACACCAGCGACAGCCGGCCGCGCTGCCGGAACAAGCTGACGCGAAACCGGCACTCGTCCTGGCCCACGACGTAGGAAAAATCCACGCCGCCTTCCTCGTCAAGGATCTTGCGCTGCTTGTCCTTGAGGCAGGGAAGCAGCAGCCGTTCCATGTCGTCCTGGGTAAGCGGCCGCATTTCCATGCGGCGGATGTCGCCGCGCAAGCGCATCATCGGCGGCTGCCCCACCTTGAGATGCAAGTCGGATGCCTCATGCTTCATCACCATCCGAAACAGCTTGTTGACTTCCGGTTCCTTGCGAACCTCCGGGGGTGCTTCCGCCGTGGCCATGTTAGTCTCCTCGAGATGATGAACGAGGGTTCGTCGGTCATCATTCGTCGTTCATTCTAGATCCGTACGGGCACGCCGCGTTCGGCAAGATACGCCTTGGTGGCGGCGATGCCATATTCATTGTAATGAAAAATACTGGCAGCTAAAGCGGCATCCGCTTTCCCTTCCGTCAAGACTTGCCGGAGATGCTCCGGCGCGCCTGCGCCGCCACTGGCTACCACGGGAATCGCCACGATCTCGGCCACCGCACGCGTCATCGGCAGATCGTAACCGGCCTTGGTGCCGTCCGCGTCCATGGACGTTAGCACGATCTCGCCGGCACCCAGTTCCTCAACCCGGCTGGCCCAGGCGACGGCCTCCAGTCCGGTGGACACGCGACCACCGTTGATGTGTACTTCCCAGAATTCCTTGCCATCTCTGAGCACCCGCCGCGGGTCGATGTTGACCACCGTGGCGCAACTGCCGAACCTGCCTGCCACCTCCGTCACCAGGCCGGGGTTGCGAATGGCGGCCGAGTTGATGCTCACCTTTTCCGCTCCTGCCTGGATGAGCCGGGTCGCGTCGTCCAGTGTGCGGATGCCGCCGCCAACGGTAAACGGCATGAAGACTTCTTCCGAGACGCGACGCACGACGTCGAGCATGATCTCGCGGCCCTCGTGGCTGGCACTGATGTCGAGGAAGACGAGCTCGTCCGCGCCGGCCTCCTCGTAGCGGCGTGCGACCTCCACCGGATCGCCGGCATCGCGAAGGTTGAGGAAATTGATCCCCTTCACGACCCGGCCGCGGTTCACGTCCAGACACGGAATGATTCGCTTGGTGAGCAAGGCGATTCCAATCTACTCGTTCGTGCCCGACAGGTCAACGCGCGGCTTGTTCACGTTTCGTGCTTCATTTCCCCCGACAGGAGCCAGCGAACGCGAAACGTGAACAGGTCACTCCATCGTCCGCGTATTGTAGCGGCGCTGATAGTCGTGGTGGCGCGGCGTGCGCGGATAGTGCTCGGCCGGGCCGTAGGGGAAGCGGGACATGGCGCGGAAGGGCAGGGGGGCAATGTCACCGCCGGTCATGGTGAACGGCCCGCAACCCTTGCAGTAGCCGGCCGTGCGCAACACGAAGCTGCGCTGCCAGCCGCTGGGCAACGCCGGTAAGCCGCGGCCATCGAAGCGGACCGAGACTTCCTCGCCGGGTCCGAAGATGACGAAGCAGTCGTCGCGCTCGCGCAGCAGTTCCGTCACCGAGCCCAGTCTGGTTAACTTGCCGTTCTGCCTGGTAAACGGCGGGCGTTCGAGCTGGTCGTAGTCGTAGAGGGCAGGCTGCCGGCCGTCAGGGGAGACTTCCTTCATGAAGCCGCGCTTCTCCAGTTCCGCGTCATGCACATCGAGCACGCGGCAATGCGATAATTGGCCGGGCTGGCCGCGCTGCGCGACGGGCGCGATGAAGGCCTGGTCCCAGAAGACGCACATGTTTGTCTTGATTCGTAGCACGCAGCGGCCGCCGCCAAGCTTGCCGGTAACATCGACGGCCATCATCCGCGGCAGCCCGGCGGGAAAACCCATGTCCGCGCTGACGGCGGTCCATGTGCCGTCGCTGCCCAGCCGATGCAACGTCGGCGGTTGCAATGAAATGCCCGCCTGGTTTGCCGCCCACATCGAGTCCGGATAAGCGTAATCGGTCCAGCCGGCGAGGAACAGCACCAGCGCGTCTTTTTGTGGGTACTTGGCGAGCTGCTCGCCGAAATCAAGCTCGACCCAGTGGTCTTCCGCGAAGCCGGTCCAAGCCCGCCGCGCGAAGCCGTTCACCATCTTGCGATCCCGGTGACGCAGCGTCTCGGTCACGTCGCGGCCACGATGATCACTCGCCTTGACGGGGAATACGCGCTGCCCGTCTCGAAATGCAAGCAAGTCCTGGCTGGGCGGCGGACCGGAGAGCGTGAAGCGCTCGTCGGGATAGACGCTGATACCGGGCGGCTGATCGATGACCGCGAGCTGCAAGTGATCCAGGTAGGTCACCTCGTCCATCGGCTCGGCGATCTTGAGGACGTAGAAGCCGTCGCGCGGCTTCAACTGTCGAGGCTCGATCTTGACGGTCTCCTCCGGCCGGGGTTGCATGCACGTGCCATCCGGCATGGCCTCGCCCAGCGTGCCGACCCCCAGAAAATCGGTGACGCAGGTGTAGCGCTCGCCGTCCCAGGTGAAGAGGACGGGGCAGGAATCCGGCTTACGGTTGCGCTGATCGATCATCAATGGCTTGCAGCTCGCGAGTTCAAGCTCGGCTTGCCAGCAGTTGTCCGGCCAGCGCAGGCGCAGGACTTCTGCCGAGTGCTTGCCGAGGCCGAGATGGATCGGCTGCAACGATTGGCCCAGGCCGGCCGAGAGCGTCGTGTACTCCAGCCCGGTCCAGAAATCCGCTGACTGGGCGACCACCCAGGTGCCGATGCCGTCGGCGTTGCAACGCACCGTCCGGCCTTCCGATTCAACCTTACGATGCCCTACTAGCGTGACATCGATCGCTCGCATTGCGTTGCCGAGGTTCCGGCGCCATTGCAAACCCTGTCCTTCGGACCAGATCAGCATGTCAGGAAAACAGGTCTCACCCAAGCTGACTGCGCCCAGCGCGATAATGTCATTAGGCCACGCGGCATCGCTTCCAAGCCCTTCCGAAGCGTGCGCCAGCTTCCCACCGCGATTGTGCAGCAGCACGGGACGTCCTTTCTCGGAAAGCCCAATGACGTCCGTCCAGCCGTCGTTATCGATATCGATGGCCTGCGCTTGGATCAGCGTCGGCGAATGGCATGGCCCTTCCTGGTACAGTTTTTCGAGGTTCTGCTCGGTGGCAATGGCCGGCTGGCTTAATAGCAAAATGGGCGGCGCGGCGGGACGGATGAGAAACAGGTCGGAACGCCGATCGTGGTTGGCATCAAGGACGAGAGCGCCGTTCCATGAATCGGTTCCGGTAAGCGCGGCCGGCAAAGATGCGGATCGCAAACGCAATAGACGGTCGTTTATCAAGGCTGATCCACCTGTGCGATCGGCGAGGACCAGCACGTCGGTATCCCGATCGCCGTCCAGATCCACAGCGGCGACTGTCATGGCCGATTCAAATTCAGACAGCGATTTGGCGTCGAATTTGCGGAAGGCCGGCCGCAGCGGCGGCGCATCCTCCTTGACGTTCAAGGGAACCTTCGCTTCGCCCACGTTCAGAAAAACGCGTAGCCCTCCCGACGCGACACCCTTACCGGCCAGCGACTCAAGGGTTTCCTCGGAACTGGCAGCATACCGAGCGATCAGCAGATCGAGGTCCATGTCCTGGTCTAGGTCCACGAAGCAGCTACCCAGGCAGACGCCGCTCATCTTGTCGAGACCTGCTTCACGCGTCACGTCGGCAAATACTGCTTTGGCACCTTTGTTGCGAGATTGATTCTGAAAGAGCCAGTTTCGCCCGGCCCCGGTAATGAAGATGTCTGGGTAGCCGTCATTGTCGAAGTCAGCGACGGTGCAGCCCAGGCTCGGTCGCGTTTCGGCGAGGCCCGCTTCATGCGTCACATCCTCGAAAGTCAGCCTACCCCTTTGGAATCCACGATTCTTCAGCAGTAGATCACGAACCTGATCGTCCTCGACTACGGCGCCAGCCAGAAAGAGGTCTGGAAGACCGTCGCGATTGAAATCCAGCACGACCATCGTGGCCCCGAATCGACGACGGATCTCGCGTCGAAGATTGGCAGTTGCGTCCTTGCCGAAATCAAGCGCCCGGGCCCAGCGGGCGCCCGTTTTCAACTTCACATCCAGCCTGTCATCTGGATGAAACAATGGAATCGGCCCGATGTTTGCGGCCTGGTGCTTCCTTGGCGGCGTTGAAATTACTTCAGAGTATCTGCCTGGCTCGCCATATGCCGACTTCTCTTGGTCGTAAAAGCGATCCAGTGCTTTTTGAGCATTGTCGAGGCTGTCGGCACGTTTTTGGTCCGAGCCCTTGGGCGAGCGATGCAACATCTGCGCCAAACCGTAAATAGCCGATCGCAAATGAGGATCAAGCTGGACGGCTCTTTCAAGGCATTTCAGCTTCTCGTCGGCTTTGTCCAAATCAAGCATCAATCCGCGAAAATACCAGGCATGCGCGTCATTGGGATCGATTTGCGTTACTTTCTCGAAGTGCGGCAACGCTTTGTCGCGATCGCGGAAGTGGAGAATATAGCCAAGACAAAAATGGGCATGCGGCTCGTCCGGCTCTTTGTCCAGCACCTGGCGAAATATGGCGGTGGCTTGTTCTAGAAACTCGGGCTTATTGCGATTGTAGAGAGCGATTGCACGATTCACGTGTCCCGGCGTCCAGTCCGGCGCCATGCGGACCACCTCGGCGAAAGCCGCCGCCGCCTCCTCGTACTTGAATTGCTCCATCAGCCCCACGCCGCGATTGTTGACGCTGTAGACGGCTGACATGGCGGTCGTGTCGGCATCGGACCTGGACCAGTACCACCAGGCAACGCTGCCGCCGGCAACCAGCACTCCCAGTGCCAGCCAGATCAGCCAGCCGCGCGCCGTCCGCGGTTGCGATGCATTCGATTGCCAGCCCGAAGATTGCGACATGAGCCACCTCGCCATGCCAATGTTGCCAACGAAAGAATGAAAAAGCCGCGAGTCTCTACCCATGTCTACGGAAAAACGGGGCGCTGGTTCGTGCCGGCGATCCTTTTGCCGTTCACGGCGTATTGACACCAGCAACGATCGGCTCTTTACTTAAAGTATCCTTATTCCTTTCATCGCCGACGAGGGAGTTTCATGCGCATCATCAACGCTAGCGTCGGGGGGGGGCGGATGCTCGTCCTCCTCCTGGTGTTGCTCGGAGCGATCGCGCCTTTTCTCGCGTCCTGCCAGAAAACGGTAGCGCCGGACGAACCCAAGAACGAGGAGTCCAAGAGCCTGCCGTTCTTTGAGGACGTGACCGCGGTTTCCGGCATCGATTTCATGTACCGCAACGGCGAGGAGGAACCCCACTATCCCAAGCGCCGGGAGAGCGACGGCAAGAAGATGAGCCCGCACTACGCAATCGTGGAATCGCTGGGCGGCGGGCTGGGAATGATCGACTACGACGGCGATGGCTTGCCCGATATTTTCATCGCCGGCGGCGGCTATTATGACGGCCCCGATCTCAAGCAGATGAAGGGGCATCCGAACCGCTTCTACAAGAACATGGGGAACTTTCAGTTCAAGGACGTGACCAAGGATGTGGGCCTGCACGAACCGCTGTTCTTCAGCCACGGCTGCGCCGTGGGCGACTACAACCGCGACGGCTGGCCGGACTTGCTGGTCACCGGCTATGGCCGGGTGGCCCTGTTCCGCAACGATTCGGACGGCAAGGGCGGGCGCAAGTTCACCGAGGTCACCAAGGAGGTCGGCCTGCTCGGCGACCATTTCTGGGCGACCAGCGCCGGCTTCGCCGACTTCGACGGCGACGGCTGGACCGACCTCTACATCTGCCAGTACGTGAACTGGTCCTTCCAGAACAATCCGAAGTGCGGTGGCTATCACGCCAAGGCCGTGCAAGACGTTTGTCCGCCGAAGACGTTTCAGGCGCGACCGCATGCCGTGTATCGCAACGACGGCAAGGGCCACTTTGTAAACGTGACACGCGAGTCGGGCATTCGCATCGATCGCCGGGCCGAGGTGCCTGGATTGCAAGAAAAGCTCAAGCAGAAGCGCAAGGACCTCGAAGCCCGACAGGCGACGCTGGCGCCGCGGAAAAAGGGGGAAAAGATGGCGGCCGAGGCAGCCGAGCAAATTGCCGGCCTCGAACGTGACGTGGAGACACTGGAGCGCGACCTGGCCCGAGCCGAGAGCGACGAGTTCGGCAAGGGGTTGGGACTGGTTATCCTGGACGTCAACGGCGACGGCAAGCCGGACATCTACGTTGCCAACGATACGGTTGACAACTTTTTGTACCTCAATCGCAGCAAGCCGGGGATGATTCGCTTCGCCGAGGTCGGCATGGAGATGGGAGTTGCCAAGGATGATCAGGGCACGGCTCAGGGCAGCATGGGAGCCGACGCCGCCGATTTTGACGGCAGCGGCTGGCCGGCTCTGTGGGTCACGAATTACGAGGGCGAATTGCACGCCCTGTATCGCAACATTGTCAAGGGTGGACGGCAATATTTCGCGTTTGCGACGAGCATGGCCGGCATCGCCGCGATCGGCCAGCAGTTCGTCGGCTTCGGCACGGGCTTTCTGGATCTGGACAACGACGGCTGGGAAGACCTGTTCATCTCCAATGGGCACGTGATTCGCCACCCGTTCCCGGCGCCGCTGGCGCAGCGACCGGTGCTGTTTCGCAACGCAGGACTGGGAAAGTTTCGTGAAGTCTCGAAGTCGGAAGGCAAGTATTTTCAGACGGGCCATCGCGGCCGGGGCGTCGCCATCGGCGATCTCAACAACGACGGCCTGCCAGATATCATTGTCAGCCATGTCCAGGAGTCCGTGGCCATCCTGCGCAACGTGACGGCGCCGGCGAACCACTGGGTTGGCGTGCAACTGGTCGGGCGGGACCGGCGCTCGGCCGTCGGCGCCAAGGTGACACTGGAAGCGAACAAGCGCACCTTGACGCGCTTCGCCAAGGGCGGCGCCAGCTATCTGTCAGCCAACGACAGCCGCATCATCTTTGGCCTTGGCCACGCCACGCAGGCCGGCAAGCTGGTCGTCCACTGGGATTCCGGCACGCCGCGCGTCGAATCGTGGCATGGACTGGCGACCGACACCTATCATCGCCTCGAGCAAGGCAAGGGGCAAGTGGTCGAGGTGAAATAGCCTCGCCCAATCAGGGCGACGGAAAGTGCACCTTGGTGGAAAGCACTTCCTTGCCGGTGGGCTCGGAACGGGAGAAGGCGGCGTTGGGATCGCCACGGTAACCGGTGCGTCGCAAGGCATCGAGCCAGGTCTTGCGGGCATCGGCGTTGCCCGGGTCCAGGTGAAGCCAGTGACGGCTGTGCACAAGAACGCCTTGCCAGTCCTGCTTGCTGGCCAGCAAGCGGGCGAGGTTATCGCGATAATTAGCCATCCAGGGATTCACGGCAACCGCGCGCTGCCAGTAATCCGTTGCCGGTTCCAACCGGCCGAGGACTTGTGCGGCGGCCGCTGCCATGCTCAAGGAGATTTCGCGATTTGGTCTCTTCTGCAAGACGGTTTCGTAGGCTGCCAGACTCTCGGCCAGTCGGCGTTCAAGAAACAGGCCGTACGCTTTTATCTCCCAGGCCGTCACGTCATCGGGATCGTCCACGAGGGCTGATTCGAGGATGCGAATCGCCGACGATGTATGTCGCGGGTCGAGCTTTCCCTTGGCGATAAGCTGAATCATGGCAATGCCCAGATCGCGGCTCAGACTCTTATCGGCCAGGTCGATCTTGCCTCGGTGAAAATGTGCCAGCGGCAAGCCCTGGCCGTGCCCAGGCGGCGGCTCAGGCCCTTCCTTGTCGGGTGGCTGCGGCTTGCGCACAATGCGATGGTCGGTGGAAGCGGCGTGGGCAATGTCCGACGACGAATAGCGGGGCATATGGCAAGCCGCGCAGTTGTCCGCGTTGCGGCTTCGTTCGGCCAGGCTCAAACTGCAAGAAGTCCTTTCGTCACCCCCCTTGTCCTTCGCAACGGCGTGGCAGCGCAGGCAGCGTTCGCGATAATGGACGACGGTTTCCTCGGGTCGCACGCGCTGGTGGGGGTTGTGACAAGTGATGCAGCCCAGCTTGTTATCCCCGTGGCTGCGCTCGAAACAGCGGCTGAGGTACATCTGCTCGACGTGATTGACGGCCTTCTTGTCCAGCCCGGTCTCGCGGGGATGGACAAAGGTCGAGACAAATTGGTCGAGCGGCATGCCGGGCCGATAATCAAACAAGCCGCGTTGCCGCGGCAGAACGCGATTCTCCCCTTCCAGGTGGCATTGCTGGCAGACTGCCTCGCGCAGGTCGTGGCGTAGCTTGCCGGGATGCACGATGGAAGCGTCAAGCCTTCTGACGCGTTCGCGCAGAAATGGCCGCATCTCCTCCGCAACCGATTGCAATCGCTGTTGCCGCACGTGCTTCTCGCCGGGCCCGTGGCAGCGTTCGCAGCCAATCGCGTGTCCGGAAATGTAGGGTGGCTCGAACTGATTGATGGTGTCCTCTCTGGGGAACGCCAGGTTCGTGTGGCAAAACAGGCAGGCTCCCTTGACGGGCCGAAGTCTCTGCACCGTGAAGCCCGGCGAGTTATCCCAGATCTTCTTCTGCGAATACCAGCTGATGGCCGTCTGAAACAAGAAGCCATCGCCCAGAAAGCTCAAGTACGAGTGCCCGTGGCTGCCGGAGCCGATGGCAAACTGGGCCTCGACGGCCGTTTCAAAATCCGGACGCTTGCTGGCGTCCAAATGGACTTCGTGGTGATAGACGCGCTTGCCGCGCCGTTCCACACGAAATGCCGACTCTTGAAACAAGAACGGATTGTTGCTGGCCTTGTCGTACGACTGCGAGCCGGATAGCTGGGCCATGGGAATCAACGACAACGCCATGGGCGAATGCAGATAGGTTCCTGCGATATCGTCGTGACAGCCGGCACACGCATCCGTGCCCACGTACTTGACGTCCGGATGAACGTTCTGAAACGGCCCCAAATAGGATCGGCGCGGATCGGGAGCGGCTTCTTTCTCAATGATCGGAGGGTCGCTTCGAAAGAAGAATGGGAAAAAACGCTCAGCCAGCAAGGTGGCGGCGGCAATGAGTATGACGCCCAGAAAGGCAAGTCGAAGACCGGACCAGTGGGAGCGCGCGCTGATCGGCTGGGTCGTCTGAATCGGTTCGGGAAACTGCTCTTTGGAGCCAGTGTCCGCGTCGTCGCGATTCATGTGCCTTCTCCCCTGAGCCTCTCAGCGCTCGAAAGCCTCGAGACGCGACGAGAAATAGCGCGTGGCCTGTCTGCTTGCCTCGGTCCTCGATTCCTCAAACAGAGCACCTGCCCGACTGTTCCAGAAAGCGGCTGCCTCGCGAAAAGCGCCCTGTGCTTGGCGCAGGTCCCCCGCCTCGACGGCGAGCATCCCTTGCAAGACCTTGTTGCTGGCACGCTGCTGCATCAGGGAGACGATGGACATGACCTGGCTGTTGAGGAAACTCACACCGGGAAACTGAAAGCGGGTAATCGTGGGCATCAACCGCCCAGGGCCGGCGCTCGCCTCATAGAGCAAGGTGTTTGCCACGGCCAGTCCCAGCAAGTCAGCAGGCGTGATGGGTCTATCGGCAACCATTTCAACAGCATCCATCTTGCCCAGAGCTTCAGCGGCGTCGCCATAGTTCCCCAGTGCAGCCTCCGACTGGGCTCGAATCAGGTAGTAGGTCGAGTTCGTCAACAAGCCACGGTGCTTGGGACTGAGCCAGTGCTTGACCTTGGCTGCCTCCCCGGCATTGAGCAGGAGCTTGAGTTCCATCTCCAGTCCGGCGGCGCCAAAGGCGGCAAGATCGGATGCGAGAAGCGTTTCCAGCGCCTTACCCGGGAGCCCAAGATTGCCGGCCATGTCGGCGCGGTCGGAAACGCGCATGTTCGCGGAATTCACGGCCCAGCGGTCATTGAGCGACTTCAGTTCATTCTCGAGCACTTTCAAGCCCTTTTCCAGGTTTTGCATGCGGCTCTGAAACTGCTCTCTGGACTCGCCACGTGTCATGGTGCGATGCACGTAGCTCTCGCGCAGGTGAAAAAAAGTCAGATCGCGATATTCCATGGTCCGAAAGATCTCGGCCAGGCGCTCGTGGGCCCGCCAGTGCCGCGGATCAAGTTCGATTGCCTGTCGATAAGCCGCGAGCGTCTGACTGGTGCGCAGATTGCCGACCAGAGATCCCCAGCTTCGTTCGCGCGAGAAGCGTCCGAGCCGATCGTATGTCTCACCAAGAAGAAAAAAGAGTTGCGCCTCGGTGGGATCGCGTGCAATGGCGCGGCGGGCGCTCCGTATCCCCAGATACAGAGCTTCGATCGGACCGGCGTCAAACTGAGCGAGAAAGGCTTGCATGAGCGGCCGATTCGGGGCTGCCTGCGTCGTGCTCAGCAACCAGCAGGGGCCGCTCATGCCGCAGGCGGCCACGAACTCGGCGTATTCCTTGGCTCTGCCAAGCTGGACGGTCGAGGACGTGATATCTTCGAGAAAAGCATCGAAGTAGGTGAGCAGCGTCGCCACCGCTTCACGGTCAACATCGGCGGCAGGCCGCGCTTTCCAGAATGCCTCCCACCACATGCGCGGATTCGGTTCCACTGCATAGGCCTCGGCTCCTGGCTGCGAAACCGCCGAAACGGCGCTGCCGAACGCCTGACGCTTCATGTCGAGAGTGAGGCCCGAATATGGATCGACCGCAACCGGATTGAAGGGATCGCGCCAGCCGAACAGCACTGCTCGTCCTGCGAGCGCAAGCAGCGGACATTCGCGAGGAGCGCGGAAAAGATTGCTCATGGCAGCCGTGGTGGAACGCGACTCCCCGCCATGGATCAACAGCAAGCCAACCTTGCCCTTGCGCAGCGACTCACGCCAGTCAAGCGCGGCGGATCCAGGCAAGATCACGCCGGTCAAACCATCGCGGACAGCGAGAAATGTCGCAGCATCCTGGCCCGAAAGGTGCAGATGCGAGTTGACGAAGCTCTTCACTTCAGGACAGAGCCAGGCCAGGTAATTGGCGGATTCCGGCGAGAAATTGAAGACGCGGTCCCGAGCCTGCAGCCCAAGCTGTCGCTTGGCGACGATGTCGTCGGCCAGCGCCTGCATGGAAGGATCGATCGCAACCCTCCAGGCTCTTGGTCCATACGGCCCCAGCTGCGACCATCCCGGCCACGCCGCCACCGCGAGAACGACGAGAAAGACCACCATGGCGAATCGACCCAGCGTGTGCTGCAATTGATAGCAATCCGCTGGCAAACGTTCGCGGAGGCGCGCGCAGACATTCCGTGCCAGCACAATGCTGCCGACAATCGCGAAGAATGGAATCGCCTGGGTCTTGAGCAAGCTCAGGACCAAGAAGAATGCCCACAACATGCCCCAGCGGCAAGGCCAACTCGGACTCAGGAAGAATGAGAGGAAACCACCAATCCCCAGTATCCAGAATGCCCAGGCAGTGACGGTGCGAGCGCCGGCGCCGGAAAGGTAAACGTCGTGAAACTGCCTGAAGTGCTCGCGCAAGACGGGATCCACCTGGAACTGGGCGGCGATCTCCGCATCGGCCAGATCGCCAATCACCGAGAAGACCCGGAAATGATGCGGATTGAGCAGACATGCCGCCAGGCTGCCCGCACAGAGCAACAACCATGCGAGAGACTGCTGGCTGGCCGGCCGTTCGCCGGAGGTCGTGCTCGGTGCCTTGGCACCCGGCGCACGGCCGGGCACAAGGCTGGCCAGAAAGTAAAGAAACACGATGGTCGGGCCGAGAATGTACCAGCGATCCAGATTGGCCCAAAGCGCGAAGCCAACGAGAAGCGGCCAGATCCGCAGCGACAGGCCGTCCGGTCGCTCGAGGAATCGCTCGAGGTACCAGATCGTCCAGGCAATGAAAAGAAAAGAGATGCAAGACGGCCTCAGCGCCATCCAGGGCCCCATGACGAGCAGCGCCAGGCATGTAGTCAGCGCCGGCGCCGCGATGCCGTTGCTGCTGTCTCCCCGCGCCGCTAAGAGCAGCAGCAACGCGAGCAGCACCATCAAGGCCGCCTTGATGACGACCAGGATGGCGCCTCCGAGAAACTCGAACGCAAGGTAGGCAGCGACATCAAACAGCCAGCTGGAATTGACCCAGTAAACTCCGTCCTGGGGAAACGTAAATGCTTCGACACCGAAGCCTGCGTTGCCGTCAAGCAGCTGTCGGCCGCTCGCCAGGTGGAGCCAGAGATCGCTGGTGCGCGATGGTGAAGAGCCAAGCAGAAAGGCAAGAAGCAGGACGAGAATGACGAATAGCCGCTCGAGGACATCGCGCGTCTGCCCTGGCGGCGGGAGCGGTGCGTGCACCGGGAGAGGAATGGGTATGTCTTGCGTGGCGGGATCGGGGCGCGCTACAGGCGACTGCTCAACCACTGGAGCCGGCCGGTCGTTTTGGGACATGTGCAGCTCGGAGGCGAGAAGTTGCTGATATCAGTATCGATTACGCTCAGTCTAGACGGAAGGTGCGGCAACGGAAATGCCACGAGCACGTGTACGCACGAACACATTCATTGCGATCGAATTAGCAGAATCGGCCATTCTCACATTCGACTCACAAGAATCTCATTTTCTCTTGACATTCCACTCTGGCCTCCGCACACTTAACTGATAGAGAACTTTTTTCTTTTTTTCTTGAGCCAGGGAGAAGATCACATGAGAGGAACCGTGTTGCTCCGGCGCTTGAGAGCGTTCACGCTCATCGAGTTGCTTGCTGGTCGTGATCGCCATCATCGCCATCTTGATCGCGCTTCTTGTGCCGGCTGTTCAGAAGGTTCGTGAGGCTGCTGCCCGGACTCAGTCCAGCAACAATCTCAAGCAGCTTGGCTTGGCCATGCACAACGTCAACGACAATTTCAAGATGATCCCGACCGGGCTTGGCTACTGGCCGGCCAACATTCCGTCCGGCAACGAGTGGGCCAACATCCCCTGCAATTACGGCTCGCACTTCTGGTTCATGATGCCGTATGTCGAGCAGGATGTGATTTACAAGAACAGGGGCATGAACTGGGGCACTCCGGTGATTCCCTCGTATCAGGCGCCGTCTGATCCCACGCTTCCTGCCAACGGCGTGGCTGAATGGGGCACTGGGGCCCTCAGCTATGTCGTCAATACCCATGTTGTCGGCGTGTATGGAACTGGATGGACGCAGCGTCCGTCGGCCAACATCCCCAGGACATTCCGCGACGGCACTTCCAGCACGATCGCCTATCTCGAGCGTTATTCCAGGTGCACGCCCTGGAGCAACAATGCCCATGACTATTTCGCGCCGGGAGGTATCAACGATCCGAATTCGACCATGTTTCCGGTGCATTCCATCGACTGGGGAACCGGTAAGCCTGATACCCAATTCCCCTACACGAGCCTGGCGACCGGTGGCTATGCGAACGGCGCTTCCTGGGGACACCAGAATGACGTGGCCCTGCCTCAGTGGCAACCCACTGATTCCGCGTGCAACGCCTTCAGGGTGCAAAGCTTTCAATCAGGAGGCATCCAGGTCGGCATGGCTGACGGCACGGTACGCACGGTAGCCTCGACGATCACTCCGTCTACCTGGGGCAATGCTCTGCAGCCAGCGGATGGACAGACGCTGGGAAGCGACTGGTAACGCCCCCTCGTTCCGTTCTAATTCTGGCCCGGGGGGAAAGCCTCCGGGCCTTCCTTTCGACCTTCCTCGGGGAGTGGAGTCATGCACGCTAGCAAGGCAGTTGCTCTGATCTTGGTCATCGTGTTATTCACAGGCTGCAAAAAGGCAGAAGAAGCAAAACCGACCGGGACGCTGGCTGGCAAGGTCATGTCCAAGGGAGCCGCGGTCACCGGAGGAACTCTCACTTTCATTGCCAAGGACGGGGACGGCAAGGCGACGCTGGCAATCATGGCGGACGGCTCATACACCGGCTCCATCCCTGTTGGCGACTGGCTGGTGGGAATCGACACTGAAACCGTCAAGCAAGCCGAGAAGATGGGCATCCCGGAAACCGAGATGCCGACCACATTCACGCCGGACATGATCAACAAGTTCAAAGACAAGAAGGTCGATCCAAAGTCCTTCGAATCCAAGAGCTTCAAGAATCCTTTCGCCGGAATGAAGTACGTGGCCATACCCGACAAGTATCGCGAGCCCAAGAGTTCTGGATTGACGGTGACCGTTAAAGAAGGGGACCAGCTAAAGAGGGATTTCAAGATCGACTAGCACACCATCTGGCTCACTGCCAGGAGACGGCGACGCTTCCGCCGGGACGTTCACGACACGGCGGAAGCCTTGCATTCTTGGTGCGCCGCAAACGCAATGCGTGCCGATGTCCCAGTCACCGCCTCGAAGATGTCCCAGCTACTCTCGTACCTGGTGAGTCCGGCTCGTTTTCTTCGACGTACGAGTCCTTTCAAAACCGTCCTGGTGGTGTCGCTATCGCTGATCGCAGCGGGCGCCGCTGGCGTTTTCTATTGGGGCTGGCATCACCTCCAGGCCGCCCAGGAAGCAATCGAGAATTACCAATTTGAGGCGGCTCGCCAGCACCTGAAGCGCAGCCTGGCGGTCTGGCCTGGGTCTCGGCGTGCGAACTTGCTGGCTGCGCGAGTTGCTCGGGTCGAGGGCGACTACGTCGAGGCCCGCAAATACCTGGCTGCTTGTCAGCGTGCCGGCGGCATGACCGAGGATCTGGAACTGGAATGGCTGCTCTTGCGCGCCGCGGCGGGCGAGTTTCCGGCCCTTGAATCCCGGCTAAGAAAACTTGCAGATGCGGGCAAATCTCCCCTGGTGCTGGAAGCGCTGGTCTCCTGCCTTTACAAGGAATCGCGACATCATCTGGCGAATTATTACTTGAATCAATGGCTCAGCACGGTTCCGAACAGTATGGCTTACTTCTGGCGAGGCATCGTTCGTGAGAAACTGAGAATGTCGGACGAAGCCATGGCGGATTACGCCAGGGCCCTGGAACTGGACCCTGGCCGCTTTGAAGCCCGGCTCCCGCTGGTGCGGTTGCATTTGGAAAAGTCTTCCGGCGAGGCCCGCACTCACCTGGACTTCCTGAAAAAGAATTACCCGGACAGTCCGGAGGTCATGTTGCTTCTGGGAATGGATCAGCGCCAGCAAGGTCATCTTTCCGAGGCCGAGAAATACATTGAGCAGGCACTGCAGGCCAGACCGAACGACTCCATGGCGTGCTATCAGGCCGGACTGGTGCAACTGGACATGGGGCGGCCGACGCAGGCGGAAGAATGGCTCCGCAAAGCCTTGAAGGCAGATCCGGCCTCGCTTGCCGTCCGCTACGCTCTGTACCTTTGCTTGCAACGGCAGGCGGGCAGGGGCCAGGAGGCCCGGTCCGAGTTACTGGCTTACAAGGAAGAACAAGACAAGACCCGACGATTGCAAGCACTCCTCGAAAGAGTCGAAAAACAGCCCGAAAATGCCGACCTGCTCGTGGAAGCCAGCGAGGCGTTTCTCGAGAGAAAACAGCTGTTCCAGCACCGGCAGTACTTGCAGAGGGCATTGCAACACCAACCGGGCCATGCAAGAGCGCTGGAACTCATGGCCGATGTGTCAAGGCATTCACCACGATGAACTGGTGCATGATAAATGAGAAGCTGCACGGATAGAATAAGCAGGGCGCACTCCGAGAGTCGGTCGCCGCAGGTACTGTGAGGCTTCAGATGATCTCCACTCAGCCGCAGCTTGTTCGCCGGCCGGCGCGATTTCTAGTTGGGCTCATGCGTCGGCGCCCCAAGACGTGCCTGGCTGTTGCTCTTGTTGTCGCGCTGGCAATGTGGCTGGGAGTCGATGCATGGTGGCATCGACATCAGCGCGCGGCGCTGCGTGATTTTCAGCTGGACCTGCTGGCCTCGGCCTATGACCACCAGGAAGCGTACTTGCAGCAATGGCCAGATGACTTCGAGGCACACCTGCTTGCTGCTCGAATGGCTCGACTGCTGGGCAGTTTCACTCAGGCGGAAAAGCACCTCAACAAGTGCATGCGCCTTCGTGGCGCGACGGAGGAAACTCAGCTGGAATTCCTCCTCATGCGTGCGCATGGTGGGGAACTTGGCAAGGTTGAAGCTAACCTCACGCGTTGCGTGGAGGAAAAGGATCACTATTTGCTGGTTCTGGAGGGGCTGACGCAGAGCTACATGAAAGAACTTCGCTACTTGTCAGCCGCCGCGTGTCTGTACAAGTGGCTTGAAGAGGAGCCGGACTCAGTGCGTGCCTTGAGCTGGCGTGGCTGGGTGCGTGAGAACCTGGAGTTTTCCGAGGGCGCCCTCGAAGATTACCGGCGCGTTCTGCAGATATCGCCCAGACACGCGACAACACGGTTGCGACTGGCCAACATGCTGCTGTCGGCATCGAAGGTCCCGGAAGCCGCCGCCAATCTCGATTTTCTGGAACGCATCACGCCCGACAATCCCGAAGTGCTCATCGCGCTGGCCCAGTGTCGGAGCTTGCAGGGGCGCGATCAGGAGGCCATTGCGTATCTTGACAAGCTCCTGGCCGGACAACCCGATCATGTCAGGGCACTCTATCAACGCGGCAAACTGGAGATCGATCCGGTCAAGAAGGAAAAGTGGTTTCGTGAGGCGATCCAGGGCGATCCGTCGTTTCATGACGCCAGCTACGCCCTTTATGTGGCCCTGAATCAACAACCAGGACGAAAGGCGGAAGCGGCACAGCAGCTGAAATCCTATGAGCAAACAATGAAGACATGGATGGGGCTCAAGGATGCCATGCAGGAACTCGAGCGTTCCCCGCACAACCCCGAACTGCTGGCCAAGGTGGGCAACATCCTCTTGACGCGCGACCCGGTGACGGCCTTGTCCTTCTTGCAGAAGGCCCTGGCGATCGCTCCGGAACACCAGCGCGCGAACGAAACCCTGGCACGCTATTTTGACGGGAGAAACGAGCCTGAGAAGGCCGCAATCCACCGCAAACGGCTCTCGGCAAAGTAACCGACATCGCATGCGCATGGCGGCGCGCGATGCGCGTTGGGCAACCAGCAACCGTCGGCCACAAACGACTTGCGAGCGTGCAAACCCCGCGATACGATAACGGAGTTAGGTCCGCAGTAGTACATGAGCTTGGTGGCTCCTCAATTCGCGACGCGAGAAAGTATCATCATGCTGGCAAGGTCATGGCGCCGAACGACGATTACCGTGCTGGTCGTGATTGCGATCGCCGTCACCGTCGTGGTCAGTGGCTACTCGCGCTGGTTCACGTCGCCCTCGCCGGGCCCCAAGGACGAGAATGAGACCATTGCGCTCATTGACGATACCCAGCGCAAGTACCTCTGGGATGTCGAGCACCACGTGCTGGTCTTGAGCAAGCACTGGTTCCGCGAGATCGCCCAGCATCTCTCGCGAGGCGATGCCTCAGGCCTGACCAGCCATTTCCCCGAGTCCTTCACTGGTACGGTACTGGAGAAGCCACTGGACGAGCGGGTCAAGACCAGCTTCGTTGACGTGGTGCGCCAGAAAAGCTCGGCAGCGCCCGCCCGCCAGCTGAAGCGAGACGAGATGGTAGCGTACTTGCTTGGCTGGAGGAGCAAGTTCACGAAGCCACCTCAGGTCGGGCTGTTTCCGAAGTCTCTGGCGCCTCGCGACCGCGAGACGCTGGAAGGCGACTGGACCGGCATGGGTGTGTTGCGCATGTGGGGCGAACGCGGCCCGGGTCAGCCCACCGAAATCGTACTCCGCTTTCAGTTCGCGATACCAGCTCCCAAGAAAGCCCTTGAACCAGGCTGGTTACGGGAACTGACCGTCACGCAAACGCAGGAAGCGCATGCCGAGAAATACCTGCTGCGCGACGTCACACGTGACAGAAATATTGACCCCAACCAGTTCCACGACAACTGGAAGGAGAAAGACAAGGTTCCGACAACCGGCGGCGTCTACCTTGCGGATTTCAATCGTGACGGCATTCTCGACATGCTGGTGGTCGATATCCGCAGCTACTGCCTCTTCCAGGGCTTGCCGGACGGGAAATTCTCCAACGTGACCAGCGAGGTCGGTTTACCTGCAGCGCCTCCTCCAGGTCCGGCCTTCAGTTTTGCTGCTTTCGTGGATATCGACGGCGACGGCTGGGAAGACTTGCTCATGGGTGGGCAAGTCTACCGCAACGACCAAGGCAAACGCTTTATCGACCACACGCACAAGACGAACCTGCGCTTGCCGCTCAACGCCACCGGCGTCGTCATCGCCGACTTTGATCGTGATGGCCGCATGGACATCTACAGCACCGTGCCTGGTAAGGGCAAGACAAAGTCCTGGATCGACGGCCACAGCGGCCTGAAAGAAGGCAACCAGCTGTGGCGTAACCTGGGAGACTGGAAGTTTGAGGATGTGACCGCTGCCAGCAACACCAGCGGCGGTTCGCGATCCGTCTTCAGCGCCGTCTGGCTGGATGCCAACAACGACGGCTTGCCGGACGTTTATGTCCCCAATGAATTCGGCAACGGCGTCTTGCTGGTCAATCGCGGCAACGGCACATTTCGCGAGCAAATGATCATGTCAGGCCCTCGTGACTTCGGCACCATGGGCATCGCCTGCGGCGACATCAATAATGACGGGCACATGGACCTCTACCTCGCGAACATGTACTCCAAGACGGGCAGCCGCATCATCGGCAACGTCAAGCCAGGCAGTTACCCGGAAGAGATCATGGCCAAGATGCGCCGTTTCGTGTCCGGCAGTCAGCTGCACCTCAATCGGGGAGAACTGCAGTTTCAGCACGTCGCCGAGGACTGGCAAATGAATGATGTCGGCTGGGCCTACGGGCCCGCGCTCATCGATCTTGATAACGACGGCTTTCTGGATGTCTTCGCCACGAGCGGTTTCATGAGTTTCGACAAGGGCGAGCCCGATGGCTGAAGCTGCTTGTGGCAGGCTGTGGTTGCACAGCCATTCCAGCGCGGCGCCAAGGTGTGCGCTCCGGGCAAGATCGACAAGTCTCTGGGTGAGTTCTGGGTGGACAGTCCCTGGGAAATCCCATCGGCGGGCCACAATCTGAGCAATCACGAACGGCAGCGTTTCTATCTGAATCATGGCGGCGTGGGATTTTTTGACCTGAGCTATCTTTCCGGCGCTGATGTCGAAAGCGATGGCCGCAGTGTGGTCGCCGGCAACTTTCGTAATAACGGACAGCTCGACGTGGTCGTCCGCAAATGCGGCGGCGGGCCATTCACCATTTACGAGAATCAGTTTCCCAGGCGGCATTATCTGGATGTGTCGTTACGCGGCCGCAAGAGCAACCGGCTCGGCATCGGCGCCAGGCTCGTTGCCAAGACCAATGGCCGGCAGATCGTGCGCGAACTGTTCCCGAGCAATGGCTACTTCGCGCAGATGCCAAGCCGCGTTCATTTTGGTCTGGGCGATGACGCCAAGGTGGACGAATTGACCATTCGCTGGCCTTCGGGAGAAGTACAGGTGTTGCGCGATCTGGCGGCGGATCGCCACATCGTCGTGGAAGAATCCAAGCAAGGCGCGTCCGCCATCGAGACCATCGTCCCCGGGCAGGTTTTTGCCCCGTGAAAACAGGAACTCTAGCCTCGCCACCCTGAGTCAGACCGCAGCTGGCTCACGCACGCTACGGTGTATCTTCGCCTGCAACTGGCACGTCGCCGCCAGGTCATCCGAAGACGGAGCCACGGAGACTCCTTGTCATGATCCGAATCGCTCCCGCCGGCTGGATCGTGGGCGTGATCGTCCTTGGGCTCGCGATCCTGGTGCTTTTCATGTTTCGGGAAGTCCCTAGTGGTCCACCGGAATTTGATGATCGTCCGCAGGGACATTTCAGGGACATGGCCGCGGAAGCTGGACTCCACTTTCTGATGGCGTACTTGCCCGATGAGCAGGGCGAGAATTTCAAGGTCAATCTGTACGACCACGGGTGCGGAGTGGCGGTCGCCGACTTTGACGGCGATGGCTACGAGGACATTTACTTCCTCAATCAGCTCGGCCCGAATGCGCTTTACAAGAACAATCGGGACGGAACATTTACCGATGTGGGGCTAAAAGCCGGAGTGGCCCTCGGAGACCGAATCTGCGTCGGGGCAACGTTTGCTGACTACGACAACGATGGGCATCCGGATCTGTATGTCACATCCGTTCGTGGCGGAAATGTTCTTTTTCACAACATGGGCAACGGCACCTTCAAGGACGTCACGAAGGAAGCCGGTCTGACCTGGATTGGCCATTCTCAGACGGCCACTTTTTTCGACTTTGACAATGACGGCCTCCTCGATCTGTTCCTGACCAACACCGCCAAATGGACGCAGCAGGAGCTGGCCCCCGGCGGCCGGTATTTTCCAGGCGTCGAGAACTTCTGGGGCCTTGCAGCCAGCCCCAGAGAATTCAATGTCCTCTATCGCAACAACGGCAACGGCACGTTCACGAACGTCACGGACAAGGCCGGAATCAGCGGCCAAGGCTGGGGCGGAGATATCGCTGCTTTCGACTATGACGAGGATGGATGTCTTGATGTATTTGTCACCAACATGTTCGGCCGCAGCCAGCTCTACCGCAACAACCGCGATGGCACGTTCAGCGACGTTACCGGCAGAGTCCTCGGCCGTACGTCGTTCGGCGCCATTGGGTGCAAGGTCTTCGACTTCAACAATGATGGCAAACTGGATCTGCTCATCGTCGACATGCATTCGGACATGTGGACCAGCTATCACGACCTGGACCGCGATGCGATCAAAATGGAAGAGAAGACGAAGTTTCCGTATTTATCGGGCCCCATGAAGCTGGCCAGGTACGAGGGCCAGGGCGAAATCGTCAAATTCTCTCCAGCTTGGCTGCGCCGGCCAGCGTTTCTGCGAGAAAATCTGCATTTAGGGCGGCGGCTTTGCGCTTGCGGGCGATGCTGTCTTTGCGCGGATGCTGCTTGAGCAAGCTCAAGGCCATCTTTCGCAACAAAGCAAAGTTCTCGGCGGCATTGCGCTGTTGAATGCGACTG
>Ga0194131_10000081_pt1 | contig 135305 bp, 122 predicted proteins | sample TA2KigO120mmetaG_FD_148631 | JGI IMG/M metagenome (GOLD analysis project Ga0194131, IMG submission 148631) | Freshwater microbial communities from Lake Tanganyika, Tanzania - TA2015053 Kigoma Offshore 120m | ecosystem: Environmental > Aquatic > Freshwater > Lake | place: Tanzania: Lake...
ACCACCGAGCAAACGCCCCAAAGACGGTATGAGGAATCCGTAAAAAAAGCTGCCTGAAAAATTGTAAATGAAAAAAACCTTAACTTAACAACCTGATCCTTTGGTATCGAAAATGGGGAGTATTATATACAACCGTATTTTCTGTCTTCTTTTAGTCTGCGTATTAATTTATTGATAGCAAGTAGATTAGTTAAATTTTTAAACAAAACTCTACGAATGTCTTTATTATCGCCGGCAGTTTGAAAACAATTTCCTGCAAATATTTGTAAACAATCAGTCTGATTACACTCAGGGAGAAACTTTTAAAACATAAATCAGAGGCTTTTTTCCAGGGGTCACCTAATAATTTATCCCGGGTTATTACTAATAATAATTTTGTAATTGAATGATTAATATCATGTTTTTTGACTGAAAAAATCATCTACTTTGATAGAGGAAAATTTAAGAATTGTATGGGAAAACTATGCAAACTTCTCTTTCTGAATTATTAGTGGCAGGACACAATGTTATTCTGAAAGCAGCAAAGCTTATTGAGACAAATAACAGGCTTTGGGAGACGGACCCTCCGGCTTATAAGGAATTTGTGAATTGTCTTTTTGATTTTCTTTCGGTTTACGCAGATGAATTTAATCATCAGAAGGGGGAAGAAATCTTATTCCCGGCTATGTGCAAAAAGAATGATATAGCAGGTATGTCAATAGTCAGGGAATTAACAGAGCATCACGAAGACTTCCGCCAGCAATTGCAGGAGATACGTAAAGCTTTTAGCTATCAGGATTATTTTTCCACCCACCGGTATCTTGAAACTTACATTCATAAACTGAGAGATCATATTGGGGCCGGGAGCGATGAGCTTTTCCCGATGGATGATGATATTTTTTCTGAAGAAGAGATTGAGAAGCTTTATTTTAAATGTATTGATAAGGATAAAGAGCTCGGCATGATACTGAAAAAAGATTATGAAGAGCAAATAAAAACATTAAACAGGAATGAAACAGTTCAATGAACTACTTGCTTCTTGTAATGAAACTGCTTTTGACTTACGGTTTACAAAGGCAAAGAACTGGAAGCTGGCAGAAAAAAACAGACTGCTGGTAGGGTTTCTTCCTATTTATTTTCCAAGAGAGATTGTATGTGCGGTAAATGGCCTTGCAGTTGGGATAATGGGTGCAGGCGATAGAAAGCAAATCATCAAGGGCGATGCTTTTTATCAATCCTATATTTGTCATTTGCCAAGAGGCATCATTGAAATGGCTCTTGATGACAACCTGAATCATTTTGATGGTTTTGTGTTTCCTGCTATTTGTGATTGCGTTCGGAATCTCTCAGGCATGTTCAAAATCTTAAAGAAAGGGAAGTTTCAACGCTATTTTGATTATCCGCAAAATTTTGATCCTTCTATTGGCGGAATATTTTACCGGACAGAAATGGAAAGGATGGTGAATGATATGTTTAATATCAACGGAGTGAAAGTTACCGTTGAGGGATTGAACAAAGCAATTAAGCTCTACAACAGGAACAGGAAATTAATCGAAACCATTTATGATCTCCGCCAGGAATTTCCCTGGAGGCTATCGGCTGTTGAGACTTATTACATTTTAAGGGCAGGTCTCGCAATCCCTGTGGAAGAACACAACAAGGTTCTTGAAGATGTTATTGAAGAAATAAGCAATGAACGGGGTGAACCGATGGATAATATCAGAGTTGTTGTATCAGGCTCATTTTGCGAACAGCCGCCTATCGGTTTGATAAAGTCAATTGAGATGTCGGGATGCTACATTGTTGATGATGATTTTATGTTAGGCCCCCGCTGGATACAAGGAGATGTTGCCTCGGACACTGACGATCCATTTGGTGCACTTACGAAGGCGTATCTGAACCAAAGTACTTTTTCATCGGCTGTTTATGATGTGGGTAATCCAAAAGGAAAAAGATTGGTGGAACTGGCGAAGAGAAGAAATGCCGATGGAGTGATTTTCTGTGCAGCCAGTTTCTGCGATCCTGCATTGCTTGACAGGCCGGAGTTGCAGAAAGAATGTGATGCTGCCGGGATCCCTCATATCAATTTTCAGTTTCATGAAAACACAGGACAGTTTAAAGTAATTAAAGAACAGGCTGGCACTTTCAGCGATTCAATAAAGCTCTGGGCTTAAAAAGAAAAAATTAATTCGGTCATATTAAAGCAGGCTGAACAATGGCTAATCCAAAAGAAGCGATCAAAGAAAAAAGCATGGTCATCCAGAAAGACATGCTTGCAAAACAGTTCCATGAATTAAGCAAGGCAAAAGAACTGGGAAAAAAAGTAGTGTACACTTTCGTGCCGGGCAATCTTACAGAATTGATCCTTGCATTTGATATGCTGCCTGTTTACCCCGAGATCAATGCGCTGCAATCAGGCATGAGAAAAAGATCCGGCTCTTACATTAAGGATGCTGAAAAGATCGGGTTCAGTGAAGATGTATGTACGTATGTGAAATGCGATATAGGAATGATGCTGAATGGAAATGTTGGACCGACAGGTGAAAAACTTCCCGACCCGGATTTGTTGTTGCTGAGTTATACCGGCTGTTTCACTTTTATGAAATGGTTTGAAAATCTGGAAAGGCTTTATCCCGGCGTTGAAATAGCCATGCTGCACACACCTTACCAGGAGGATGGGAGAATAACTGAAGAACAGATCTCTTACATGGTGAAGCAATTGAAAGAAGATGTGATCCCGAAAATGGAAAAAGTTTCAGGAAAGAAATTAGATTATGACAGGCTTTCAAAAATGCTGGAGAATTCTGTAAAGGCAGAAAACCTTTGGGTTAAAATTCTTGAATCAGCAAAAAATAAACCTTCTCCGATTGATTCTTATTTCGCCGGCGTTTATTACATGGGACCACTAAATACTGCATTTAGGGGAACTGACATAGCAGTTGAATATTATACAGAGTTATATAATGAAATACAGGAACGTATAAGCCAGGGATTACTTCCGATAAATCCCGAAGGCGAAATAAAAGAAGAACGTTTTCGTCTGGTGATTGAAGGCCCACCTAACTGGACCAACTTCCGTGAGTTCTGGAAAATATTCTACGATATGGGCGCCGTGATCGTAGCTTCCACTTATACAAAAGTTGGCGGGTTGTATGACCATGGCTTCAGGCATGAACCGGATAAGCCATTGGAAAGCCTTTCCAAATATTGCATGGGCTGTTATACTAATCTCAATCTTCCACAGCGAATTGATCTGATTGAACATTATATCAAAGAGTACAGTGCTGATGGTTTTCTGATCAATTCAATAAAAAGCTGCAATTCATTTTCGGCAGGCCAATTATTAATAATGAGAGAGATTGAACAACGCTGCAGCATCGCGGTTGGATTTATTGAAAGTGATTTGGTTGACCCAAGGTATTTTTCTTATGCTAATATTAAGAACAGGCTTGAATCATATTTCCAAATGCTGGAGCAGCGAAAAATAATTATGCAACAGGAAGGTGTTCCTGTTTAATTAATACTTAATTAAAATAAAACAATAAGAAATCCGGAAATAAATGAATAAGTATTATCTCGGTGTAGACCTCGGCTCCACAACTTCAAAAGCTGTTATCATCAATGAAAAGGATGAAATTATCGGCCGTGGAATAACTAATACAAGGGCTAATTATTCAGTAGCTGCTGATATTGCCCGGGATGAAGCCATATACAATGCCCGTTTTTCTGTACTCAAGAAAAAGCTTGAAGCAGAAATGAGAGCAAAGCCTGAGTACAATAAATACATCACCGACATGGAAAGTGTTTTTCAATACGAACAGTTTAAAGTGCGTCTTGATAAACTGGGAGATGAATTGGTGAAGACATGCAATATATTTTTCAAAGATGAGCAACAGCGGGAAGATATTTTGAACAACTTGAGGAATATAAGGCGGGCATTCAAGCCTAAAATAAAGCATGATTATCTCTATAATAACCTCGGCGCAAAAAATCAGTTCTTCAGGGATATAGTTTCTGAAAAATACAATGAAGAAGTGAACAAACTCAGCATGTCATTATTTGAGTCATTGATGACTGTTTGGGATAAAAGCATCAGCCCGGCTGAAAATGAAAGGGTGCAGTTTGATTTCAAAGAACTCATCCATAAAGCAATGGATGAATTGAAAGAAAAATATAGAAACCTGCCGGAGACATCGGCAGAGAACACCAGTGTGAATTTTGATGCAGAAATGAACTTATTGGAAGGAAATTTTGATCATGTATCGGAATCCCTTCGCCAGCATATTGATGAAATAGCAGAGCTTGATTTTAATATCACCAATATGACAGGCACCGGTTATGGCCGGGCCCTTCTTCCTTTTCCGCAGGAATGTATATGTTCAGAAATTTTATGTCATGCATTCGGGGCGCATGCTGTATTTCCCGATACAAGAACGGTGCTTGACATCGGTGGCCAGGACACAAAGGCGATTCAGGTAGACAAATACGGATTGGTCACCAGTTTTCAAATGAATGACCGTTGTGCTGCCGGTTGCGGTAGATATCTTGGGTATATCGCTGATGAAATGAGTATCTCTCTCAATGAACTTGGACCAATGGCATTACAAGCGGAGAAAGAAGTAAACATTTGTTCTACATGCACTGTTTTTGCCGGAGCTGAATTAAGAGAGCTGACAAACCTTGGCGAAAAGAGGCCTGATATATTAGGTGGTTTACACAAAGCAATCATCATGCGGGCTATGTCGCTGCTTGCCCGATCCGGTGGAGTATATAATGAATTCACATTTACTGGCGGCGTTGCAAGAAACCCGGCTGTGATTAAATACCTGACACAATTAGTAAAAGAAAATTATGGCGTTAATATTAAAATAAATATTCACACCGATTCAATTTTTATGGGCGCATTAGGCGGGGCAATGTTTGCAAGAAGAAGCCTTAAAGCTGATCTGCCTGCAAACAAGCCAATAGCTGAACCTGAAAAGAAATGAATAACGAATATCATGATACATGCGATGGAAAATAAGATGCTGACAATGGGAATTGATGTGGGTTCCAATTTTATAAAGCTGGTGCTGATGGATTATTCTGGCAATCCTTCAATTCTTGACAAGCAAACTGAAAAGATCCGCAAAAGGAATCCATCACAGGTGGCGGATGAGATGGTGCAGGCAATGCTGACTAAATACCAGTTGAAGTATGAAGACATTACTTATCTCGCTTCAACTGGCGAGGGGGATCTGGTGAAACGCAAACGGGGACATTTTTATGGAATGACAACGCATGCAAAGGGGGCACACTTTCTTTTTCCTGAAGCAAGAACAGTTGTTGACCTTGGGGCTTTGTTCGTCCGTGCCATACGCATTAATGAAAATGCAAGAGTAGAAGATTATAAAATGACAGGTCAATGTGCATCCGGCTCTGGTCAGTTCCTGGAAAATATTTCAAGATATCTCGGTTTATCCATCGAAGAAGTTGGTGATATTTCAATGACTGCAACGCAGCCTGAAGTATCATCAGGCATTTGCGCTGTGCTGGCAGAAACGGATGTGATCAATATGGTATCAAGAGGAATTTCAACTCCTAATATTATCAAGGGCATTCATCTTTCTATTGCATCACGGATTATTAAACTGATGAGTTCGCTGAAAGCAGAATCGCCGATTGTGCTTACCGGCGGCATGGCTTTGAACAAAGGAATGATACAAGCGATTGAGGAGCAATTGAAAGAAGGCAATAAAAAATTTGAAATTCTTTCATTACCCGATTCTATTTATGCAGGAGCTATTGGCGCTGCATTGTGGGGCGGATATCGTCATTTTAAATTAAAAGAGAAACAGCCAATGGCTGTTTAAATTATTTTGAGATGCAGGTACTTCAGTCATCCATACAACCCGGAAAAATGATCCCGAACATTGCACAATTGCTGCAACGCAATGTAAAGATGTTTGGCGACCATATTGTTTACAGGGAAAAACGTAATGACAAGTATGAAAATATTACCTGGAATAAATTGTTCAGCGACATTCTTAATATTGCTTATAACCTGAAAAGTCATGGTTTTTCAGAAGGAGATAAGATGGTTATCTTTTCTCCCAACAGGCAGGAGATGCTTGAACTTGAATTGGCAGTGATGGCATCCGGGGGGATCGCCATTCCGATCTTCGCATATTTTCAGCAAGAAACAGCTGAATTGCTCATTAAACATTCCGATGCAAGATTTCTTGCAGTAGGCGGTGAATTGCAATTAAGCAGGTTAAGTGATAACCTTGAACTGAAACATATTTTTGTTTTTGATGATAACTGCAAAAAGCATTTTGTCAATCAGCATCCATTCAAAGTATTATTGGCGGGTAATTCAGACGAAAATATTCATCTTAATACAAACGCATTGCCGGATGAGATTTGCTTATGCATGTATACATCAGGCACTATGGGTACACCCAAGTGTGTGCAACTGATGCATAAAAACATCTTATCACAACAGGCCGCTTTGTCTCAGATCTGGAGTTTGAATAAATATGACCGTTTTCTTTCTTACTTGCCTTGGCATCACAGTTTTGGCGGCATTTTTGAATTGTTCACTGCACTTTATAATGGGGCAACCATCTCATTGGAATCCGGATACGGAAAAGATCCTAAAACAATTTTTGAGAATTGGAAATCTGTTCAGCCAACAGTGTTTTTCAGTGTACCAAAGGTTTACCAGGCTTTGATTGATCTGACACAGCATGATAAAGAGGCAGAAGACCTTTTCTTTCATACACAACTGAAATTTGTATTCACAGCGGCTTCAGCGCTTCCCAAAAATCTTTCCGACATATTTGAAAGCCGCCGTATCCCGGTAATTGAAGGATGGGGGCTTACTGAAACATCTCCTTGCTGTACGCTTACTGACCCTGATAAAAAAAGAGAACAAGGAGTAGTTGGTAACCCGATCCCAGGTGTTGCGATCCGAATTGGTGAAGAAGGGGAAATACAGGTGAAAGGACCTAATGTAATGAAGGGTTATTATAAAAACGATGAGGCTAACATTGGAATATTTACTGAAGACGGTTGGTTCTGTACAGGTGATGTTGGTGAAATCACAGAAAATGGTTTGAAACTTATTTCACGAAAGGACAGGATATTTAAATTATCTAACGGAGAAAAAGTCGTTCCCAGCGACCTGGAGAAGTTAATTGAGATGAAATGCCATTACATCTCATTTGCGATGGTGGTTGGAAGCGGGAAAGATTATCCTGTTGCCATTTTGTTTCCCAATAAAAAAATGCTGGAGCGTCCCAATTACCAGGTTACACCGTTGGAAGGATGTTTCTGTCCACGCAGTTTGGAAGAACTGGGAAGGTGTTTACACGGTTGTTTGCATGATGCCAACTGTGGCATCGGGCAAAAGTTTGCACAGATACGGGCTGCAATGATCATAGATGATGAACTTTCATTGGAAAAGGGAACACTTACACCTTCGATGAAAGTGGCGCCTAAATCTGTTGCGAGCACTTATAAAGCTCATGTGCAAAATCTTTACGGGGATGATTCTCCGGTTGACGAAGAAATATATATCATCCGGCTGGATCAGTTAAAAGATACGGTCGGTAAAATATTCTCAACACAAAATGTATGAGATGAAAACAACACAATTGCTGAAAAAAGTGATGGGAGATTATTTCCAGTCATTTGAAAACAATGATCAAAAAATCGCCTGGTGTACCAGTGTGGGCCCTGCTGAACTGCTGCGTTCATTTGGTTTCAATGTTTATTTTCCGGAGAATCATGGCGCTTTGCTGGGGGCAACAAGAATGGCGACTGATCTGATCCCTGAAGCAGGCAAACTGGGTTATTCCAATCATGTTTGTTCTTACACCACTTCAGATATTGGTTCATATAAGAGTTGTAAAACTCCCTTGACTACACACTATGGTTTGAAAGAAATACCTAGGCCGGACTTGATAGTTTATAACACTAATCAATGCCGTGAAGTGGAAGACTGGTTTAATTTTTATGCTAAAGAATTTAATTGTCCCATTGCAGGCATACATCCGCCCCGCTACCTGGATGAAGTGACCCAGGCAGAAGTAGAGTTAGTGGTACATCAGCATAAAAGTATCATTCCCGAATGTGAAGCGGTAAGCGGAAGAAGATTTGATATAGATGCATTCAGAGAAACAATAAAACTCAGCAGTGAAGCAACCATGCTATGGCAAAATGTACTTGATACTGCCAAGGCTTCACCTGCACCCATTAGTTTTTTTGACGGCACCATTCACATGGGACCAATTGTAGTTTTGAGAGGGACCGAAACAGCAAAATCATATTACGCAGCGCTATTAACCGAGCTGCTTGAAAATATTACAAAAGGAATTGGTATTGTGGAAAAAGAACAATGCCGCTTATTCTGGGATGGAATGCCTATTTGGGGTAAGAACCGTATGTTGTCCGATTTATTCCTCGCAAATAATACTTCCGTGGTTGCTTCAACGTATTGCAACAGCTGGATATTTGATGAGTTTGATGAACGGTATCCTTTTGAATCATCGGCACTTGCTTACACAAAAATCTTCATTAATAGAAGCGAGAAAGCTAAAATGCAGATGCTCAAACATTGGCTCAGTGAATTCAACTGCGACGGAATTATTTTTCATGATTCAAAAACCTGTTTCAACAATTCGAATGCAAAATTTGGTTTGCCGCAAAGATTGAAAGAAGAAACAGGCATTCCTTACCTGGTTATTGAAGGCGACTTATGCGATCTTAGATTTTTTTCCGAAGGGCAAAGCGTTACAAAGATTGAAACATTTATTGAACAGCTTGAAAATTACAAAATTAAAGTGTGATTAATCATGAATGAATCGAAAACCATACCTCCTAAAGTTGCCGTGGTGGGCCTGGGTCCTGTCGGTTTGATCCTGGCAGTGCATCTAAAAGAAGCCGGATGTGATGTGGCACTTTGTGATTTTGACAAAGTAAAAATCAATTTGATCCGCAAAGAAGGAATTAAACTGGAAGGAGTGATTCAAAAGCAGGAAAAGTTTGAAAAAATTTATTCAACAATCAGTGAATTGAGTGAATTTGGCCCATCATTGATTTTTGCGGGCATCAAAGGATACCAGACACCTGCATTTGTTGAACAGGTAATGAAGGTAAATTTTAAGGAAACACTTTTTATCAGTGCGCAAAATGGGATTGATGTAGAGGAAATATTCGTAGCAGGTATTAGCGAAAGCAAAACGCTTCGCATGGTTATTAATTACGCCGGAAATCTTAATTCACCTCATATCTGTAAGGTTACATTTTTCAATCCTCCCAATTTCATTGCTTCCATTGACGATTCTAAAATGGAAACAGCAAAGCAGATCAGTGAATGGCTAAACAAAGTTGATCTGGCAACTGAATACTGCTCTTCATTTCAGATGCTGAAACATGTTTGGGAAAAAACAATCCTCAATGCATCTCTCAGCGCTTTGTGTGGCATAGGAAAATTGACCATCAAGGAAGCCATGAGTATGCCGGATACTATTGAAATTGTTGAACAGGTGATTCAGGAAGCGGTAGAAGTGGCAGAAGCTGAAAAAATAAAATTTGAGGATGAATTTATCCGGAAATGCTTACGCTATCTAAAAAGGGCAGGCGACCATTTCCCATCATTGGCAGTTGACCTTATAAATAACCGGCCAACGGAAATTGATTTCATGAACGGAAAAATAGTAGAGTATGGCCGGAAGCATTATATACGGACGCCTATAAATCTTGCATTTACAAATATGGTGAAAGCCCTGACTGCCAGAAGCGCTTCATCATTTATGAAGACACTGGATCCTTTTTTGATCGGAAAGGCATTCAGCAAATCAAGCAAAACAAAAGCAGAAAATGCATTGGTTATAAAAAGAGAGCAACCGGGTAACGGAGATTGTTTTCTTGGTGTGGACCTGGGTTCTTCTTATACAAAATTTATAGTGCTTGACAGCAATGCTGAGATCATTTTCAAACTTTCATTGAAAACACTGAACAGAGATAAGATTGGAGTGCGGCATGTGATGTCGGCTATAAAATCGGAGTTTAATATCAAATCAAGCTGTGCCACAGGATATGGAAGAAAAACATTTTCCGATACAGATTTTGTGAAAACAGAAATTCTTTGTGCTGCCGAAGGGGTTTCATTTTATCATCCCGGTGTGAAGAATATCATTGACATCGGCGGCGAAGACATCAAAGTGATTCACTGTGATAACGGCAGTAATGTTGAAAATTTTTTCCTGAATGATAAATGTGCAGCCGGCACCGGTTCTTTTATAACTGAGATTGCTGAAAGGGCAGAATTAAATCTTTCTGAAATGAGTTTGCTGGCGGCCAGGAGTAATAACAAAACTGAGTTGAATAGCTTTTGTACTGTTTTTGCAAAAACCGAAATCATGAAATGGCTTATAGAGGGAATGAGTGTGGAAGACATTTCAAAAGGAGTTTATTTATCCATTGCAAACCGTGTAGCCAAATTGCGAATCAATCCCGGGATTCCAATTTATTTGATTGGTGGTGTTATCGCTTTTCATCCTTATATGAAAGATATATTGGAGAAAAAGCTGAGTCAAAAAGTTGAGATAGTTGATAACCCGCAATTTGCAGGCGCATTAGGTGCAGCATTGCTGGCAGGAAAAAGTTTTATTAAGGACAAAAAAATAGCTGAAAGTAAAATAGAAACCTGATGAAAGGATTTCATCATAAAGAAAAAGGAATCGGATTTATCTACGATGATATTTATTTGGTTGATGGAGTACGTACCGCCTTTGGAAAATATTGCGGGTCACTGGCACAAATATCACCAACTGATCTGGGAATTTTTGCCGGTCGTGGTGTTCTTGAAAAATCCGGAATCAATGCCAATGAAATAGACCAGGTGATTACGGCTAACATTGGACAGAGTTCTGCAGATGCTTATTTTCTTCCGAGGCATATTTCACTTTTTACAGGAATTCCAAAAGAGATTCCCTCATTGATGGTTCAAAGAATTTGCGGTTCAGGATTTGAAACCATTATTGCTGCTGCAGAACAAATATTACTTGGAAAAGCAGAAACTGTCCTTTGCGTGGGTACGGAAAATATGTCGCTGTCGCCAACAGTGAGTTTTGGAAACAGGATGGGTTATCTTCTCGGCAGGCCGGTCTTTAAAGATATGTTGTGGGAAGCATTAGATGACACTGCTGCCGGTTACCCGATGGGCTTCACTGCAGAAAATGTGGCGAAGAAATACAACATCACCCGCATTGATTGTGATGAGTATGCATTGCTTTCCTTTCAGCGGGCAATAAATGCAACGGAGAAAAAAATACTGGAAGAAGAAATTATTCCGGTAAACTCAACTGTATTTGAAGTGGAAGGATTGAGATCAAGAAAGGTCAGATTGAATCAGCATGTAAAAAACTTTTCTGCTGATGAACAAATCAGGGCAACTACACTTGAGGCTCTTTCCAAACTTCCTACTGTTTTTTCTGAAGTGGGCGTGCTTACGGCGGGAAATTGCAGCGGAATAGTTGATGGCGCAGCGGCAGTGACTGTAGCCAATAGCAAGAAAATAGAAGAAAAGCAATTGAAGCCATTTGCAAAAGTGATTGCTTCTTCAAGTTGCGGCATAGATCCAAAGTTAATGGGTCTTGGCCCGGTGCCTGCAATTAGGTTATTGTTGGAAATGACCGGACTAAAAATGGGAGAGATAGGTTTATTTGAGATCAATGAAGCATTTTCAGCACAGGTGATCGGTTGTGAAAGAGAATTAAACATAGACAGAAATAAATTAAATGTGAACGGGGGCGCTATTGCGATCGGGCATCCACTTGCTGCAACAGGACTTCGGCTTTCTTTGACTATTGTGAAAGAAATGATCAGAAGAAAAATAAGATATGGGATCGCATCTGCCTGTATTGGCGGCGGACAGGGAACAGCAATACTATTTGAAAATTGTAATAAATGATATGACCAATAATAAAATACACCAATGGCAAATGACTGAACTTGACAAAGAGTTCAATCTCTCCACTACTGATTATCCTGAATTAAAAGGAGGAGAAGTGTTGGTGAAAGTAGCCGGTTGCGGAGTTTGTCACACGGATATAAGTTTCTGGCATTATGGAGTGCAAACCAAACATGCATTACCACTTACACTTGGTCATGAAATAAGCGGAGTTGTAATCGCAGGTGATGAAAAATGGCTGAATAAATCTGTCATCATTCCTGCTGTGCTGCCATGTGGTGAATGCGAACTATGCAAAAAAAGCAGAAGTAATATTTGCAGGAATCAATTGATGCCCGGCAATGATTTTGATGGCGGGTTTGCGTCGCATATAAAAGTACCGTCAAGGTTTCTTTGCCCTGTGTCTGAAAAAATATTAGAAAAGTATCCGCTGGAGCATCTTGCAGTAATTGCCGATGCAATATCTACTCCTTACCAGGTAGTAAAAAAATCTGAACTGGAAACCGGTGACCTTGCCATTATTATTGGAGTGGGTGGAGTTGGTATTTACGGAGCTATGATCGCAAAAATATTCGGCGCAAAAGTTATTGCTCTTGATATCAGCGAAGAAAAACTGAATATAGCAAAAGAAAATGGCGCTGATGCTGTTTTGAATATTAAAAATCTGGATGCAAAGACGATAAAGGAAAAAATAAAAGGACTTGCTTCAGAATTAAAAGCGCCAAAACTGGGTTGGAAAATTTTTGAAATAAGCGGAACAAAAGCAGGACAGGATCTTGCATTCAGCCTAATCACATTTACATCTACTCTTTCAATCGTTGGATTTACAATGGATAAAGCAGAAGTTCGGTTGAGTAACCTGATGGCTTTTGACGCAAAACTCATCGGCACATGGGGATGCCGTGCAGAGCTGTACCCGGAAGTCCTTGATTTGGTTGCAGAAGATAAATTGAAAATTTCTCCGTTTATACAAACATTCCCGATGTCAAAAATCAATGAAGTGTTTAAGAACATCCTTGCACATGCATATAATAAACGTTCAATACTTGTACCCGATTTCAACTAAATAATAGTTATATGGAACTTAAAGATCATAACCTCACCGAAACAAAGTATAAGGAAATAATATTTGAGAAGCATCCTTGTCTTGATGCAAATGGTAAAAAAGTGAATGATCTTTATAATGCATGGATCTGGCTGAATAATCCAAAGCAGTTTAATTCTTATACAACCGGTGCTGTAAAAGAAATCATTCTTGCATTTGCTGAAGCATCAAACGACAGAAGTGTGGTAGCTGTTGTTTTTACCGCTGTTGGTGACAAAGCTTTTTGCACAGGGGGAAATACAAAAGAGTATGCAGAATACTATGCGGGTAATCCGCAGGAATATTCCCAATACATGCGGTTGTTCAATGATATGGTGAGTGCAATTCTGAAATGTGAGAAGCCGGTTATCTGTCGTGTGAATGGGATGCGAATTGGTGGGGGACAGGAAATCGGAATGGCTTGTGATTTCAGCATTGCAAGTGATATGGCAAGGTTTGGTCAGGCAGGCCCAAAGCATGGCAGTGCACCAATTGGTGGAGCAACCGATTTTCTTCCCTTGTTTACAGGAATTGAAAGGGCGATGATGTCGCTCACACTTTGTGAACCGTGGACAGCTCACCAGGCTTATTATTTCGGAGTGATCAATGAAATAGTTCCGGTCTTAAAAGTGAATGAAAACTTTATTTCAAACCCGATGGTTGTTGCCGATAAAATTGTTGATGAGTTTGGAAAGATAATTTTCGGAACAGTGAAAACAGGAGATAAGCTGAAGGAAGCAAAAGATATTATTGCTTCTGCCGAAATTGATCTAAGCATGCTGGATGCCGCAGTAAATAAGTTGATCGCAAAGCTGCTGCACACTTTCCCAAATTGCCTGCATAAAACAATTTCGGAAGTGAGGAAATTCAAACTGGAACATTGGGATAAAAACAAAGAAAGCAACCGGGAATGGCTTGCTTTGAATATGATGACAGAAGCCAAAGCCGGTTTCAAAGCATTTAATGAAGGGACAAAAGAAAACCGTGAAGTTGATTTTATCAAGCTTCGCCAACTGCTCGCTGAGGGGCATGAATGGGATGATGAAATGCAAAAAATTATATCACCACAATTTCAAATTATAGATAATGAAAAAGATTAAAGTTAATTATGCTCACAACAATTCAGTGGTAAACATACTACTTGATGATGGAAAAGGAAATGTTTTGGACCGCATTATGATGGATGAGCTGCAATATGTTTTTGATTCTTTTACAAAAAAGGACGAACTGAAATTGATTGTTTTTGAAGGTAACGGGACAAATTTTTCATTTGGAGCCAGTGTGGAAGAACACAAAAAAGAACATGCTGCTGCCATGTTGAGAATCTTTCACCAGTTGTTCTATTCTCTAAGGGATATTTCTGTACCGGCATTGGCAAAAGTATCGGGACAATGCCTGGGAGGTGGTCTGGAGCTGGCATTAATGTGCAATTTTATTTTTGCAGATAAGACTGCAAAATTTGGTCAGCCCGAAATTATACTCGGAGTTTTCCCGCCTCCGGCTTCCATACTCCTCCCCGAAAAAATAGGACTGGCTAAAGCAGAGGACTTACTGATAACAGGAAAAACCATTACTGCCGGCGAAGCAAAATCATCCGGGCTGGTGAATGAGGTATTTGAAAACAAAGAAGCCATGAATGAAGGTGTGGATATATGGATTGAAAAAAATATTTTACCCAAAAGCGCATCATCACTTCGCTTTGCAGTAAAGGCAGTAAGGGCAAAAATGAATCATGTGCTGAGTAATTTCCTTCCGCAGATGGAATCCATGTATGTAGGCCAGCTGATGCAAACCGAAGATGCAAATGAAGGGATTGCGTCTTTTTTAGAAAAAAGAAAACCTGTTTGGAGGAATCAATAATTATGTTATGAAAAATATCAGGACAGTGGGAGTAGTGGGCGCCGGTACCATGGGCGCTGCGCTGGCACAAAAGTTTGCACAGGAGGGCTTTGATGTAATGCTGGCAGACAAAACAAAAAATATTGTTGAAAAGGGATTGAACAATATCAGGCTTACATTGGAAGATGGGATAGAAAAAAATGTTTTTACAAGTCAACAGGTTGATTCTTTTTTATTCCGGCTGAAGGGAACCGATTCCCTGTCCGATCTGAAAGCCTGTGATATTGTGATAGAGGCCATTTTTGAGAACCTGCAGGCAAAGAAAGGTTTATTTAAGTTACTAAGCGAAATTGTATTAAAAGACTGCATAGTAGCAACGAATACTTCTTCATTTTCTGTAACAGAATTAGCGACAAGTATTGTTTACCCGGAAAGGTTTATAGGGCTTCACTTTTTTTATCATGCAGCCAAAAACAGGCTGGTAGAAATAATACCCGGCAGAAAAACATCTTCTGAAACATTAGAAGTAGCCCGGTTGTTTTGTGTATTGGCAGGAAAAGATGCTATTGATTGTACAGACAGCTATGGTTTTGCTGTAAACCGCTTTTTTGTTCCATGGCTCAATGAGTCGGCAAAATTGTTGCAGGAAGGAGTAGCCACAAAATCAGAAATAGATTTTGTGTGTATGAAAGTTTTTGGGATTGGCATGGGCCCCTTTGCATTGATGAATGCTACCGGCGTTTCTATCGCTTATCACTCAGAAAAAACACTGGAGGTTTTTGGTAAATTATATGAGGTGCCTGAAGCATTGAGAGCACAGGCTGACTCAGGTAAGCCATGGGAAATAGAGTCTGGGCCGGTTGCAGCAATTGATCCTGTAAAAGAAAAAATTATCAGCGAGAGGATGTTGGGGGTTGTATTTTATGTGTGTTCGCAGATTCTTGAAGAAAAAATTTCTTCAGCTGTTCATCTGAACCGTGGGGCTAAAATCGGTTTGCGATGGAAATACGGGCCGGTTGATTTAATGAAATCTGCCGGCGAAGAAGAAGTAAACCGCCTTGTCGTTATGATAGCCGGTTTATACAACATGAAGATTCCATTATCCATTGGTGATAAATTCTGGGAAACCGAATCAGTAAGGTTAGAGAAAAAACACCCGGTAGCTGTCATCACTATGGATGAGCCGGAAAATATGAATGCATTGAGTGAAAGTACTGTCAAAGAACTTTCAGAAAAATTCAACGAAGCTGACAATGACCCGCTTATTGATACGATTTTTATTACCGGGTCGGGAAAAGCATTTGTTGCCGGGGCGGATATTAAATTCTTTGTAAAAAATATAAAGACCGGTAAAATAAGGGATATCGAATCATTCACTGCTTTTGGTCAGGATGTTTTCAACCGGATTGATCAGTCAAAGAAAAAAGTACTAGCTGTTGTGAACGGAATGGCGCTGGGCGGAGGCCTGGAGCTGGCATTGTGTGCCGACCTCATTCTTGCATTTTCTAAAGCACAGTTTGCATTTCCAGAGACAGGAATAGGTATTTACCCGGGGCTTGGCGGCACACAACGCAGCGTAAGAAAAATCGGAAGGGGGTTGAGTAAATATTTAATACACACCGGCAAAATGCTTACTGCAAAAGAAGCGGAGGAAATCGGATTGGTTGATAAAATAATTTCAGTTGAGGAATTCATGGAAATGGTGACAGGTAGACTACCGGTTCTGGAAAAGAGTAAAGAAGATTTACCTGAAAAATGGCAGGCAATAAAAGAGTTTTTCGAAAAAAATTCATTGGCGGACATTGTTGGAAAAAAATATACAGGAAATTCATTGCCCGAGGAAGAAGCAGAAAAGATCAGTAAGACTATCGGATATAAAGCGCCGGTGGCCATCCGTTTGGCGGATAAACTAATTGAAGAGAAAAAAGGATGCGCTTCTGAACTGGCACATCTCTCAGAAATTTTTTTAACCGATGATGCCTTATTGGGTCTAACCTCCATTGGAAAAAAAGTACAATACCAGGGAAAATGAAAAACTCCATATCGGCAATAATACTGGCTGCAGGTCAATCTGAACGGATGAATCAGCCCAAACCTTTTCTGTTATTTGATGAGAAAAGAAACTTTCTTGATAAAATAAACGGAACATATATTTCAGCGGATATTCAACAAATCATTTTGGTTGTGAATCCGGCTATTGAATCTGATGTAAAACGATTCATGGAAAACAAGTATCCAGATCAGCCCGTGAACATTGTCGTAAATTTATATCCGGAGAAAGGCAGGTTTTATTCCATCCGGCTTGGACTGGAAAAAACTGATTCATCATTTTGTTATATACAAAATATAGATAACCCTTTTGTAACGACGGAGCTGTTGATTGAAATGGGCAAAAGGGTAAAACAAGGAACATATGTCGCTCCGGTGTATAAGAAAAAAAAAGGCCACCCGGTTCTGATCAGCGGTGAATTGATTGACCATTGCCGGATGCTGAAAGGAGATGACTATAACCTAAGAAAAGAATTGAATAAATTTGAAGAAATAAAATTGGATTGGACCGACAAAAACATCCTGGCCAATATTAATACAGACGAAGAATATCAAAAATATTTTCCTTCATGCGAAGTATTTATGAAATAATTGCCGGTATTGAGCAGCAGGGCGAAGAAGCGGCGCTCTGCATCATAACAGAAACCAGCGGCTCCACTCCGTTGAAAACGGGGGCCAAAATGATTGTGTGGGCAGATAAAAAGATTTATGGAACCATCGGCGGCGGAAATCTGGAGCGACAGGTTATCAGGGATGCGTTGGAAGTAATGAAAAACAAAACAGCCCGGATATTTAAACATCAGCTGGTTCGTGATCACGAGATGTGTTGTGGCGGAACTGTTTTTGTTTTTATTGAGCCCATTAAAAAAAGAAATAAGCTGATTGTGTTTGGAGCTGGTCATGTTGGAAAAGAAGTGGTGAAGTTTTCCCGGTCGATGAATTTTCAAATCAGCCTTGTGGATGAAAGAGAAGAAATGCTTGCCGGGTTACAAATGGAGGATGTAAACACTTTTCATATGCCGCACCGGCAATTTTTATCACAGGCTGAAATGGATGAAAATACTTATACCGTCATCTGTACGCACCTGCATCAGTATGATAGGGAGATATTGGCCCGCTGTATCAAAAAACCATTTGCTTACCTTGGAATGATTGGCAGCAAACGTAAAGTGGCTATTACAAGAAGAACTTTTTTGAGCCAGAGACTGGCAACTGAAGATGAACTTTCAAAAGTAGATATGCCAATGGGATTTGACATTGGCGGCAATACACCTGCTGAAATTGCCATCAGTATTGTAGCAAAACTGGTTGCTGTTATGAACCGGCATTCTTTGCAACAAGAAAGTAATGAAAAAAAAACAAACTATACATATGCTGAACCGGATTGCGATGATAACAGGTGCGGGTAAAGGGATTGGCAAAGCGATTGCCGAACGGTTGTCGAAAGATGGTTTTTTTATACTGCTGGCAGATATTGATAAAGCCGGTGTAGAAGAAACTGTCACAGCAATCGGAAACGATAGGGCCACCGGTTACATGACTGATATTACTGATGAGGGTCAGATAAAATTATTATTTGATGTAACAGAAAAGAAATACGGAAAAATAGATGTGCTGGTCAATAATGCCGGAATCATCAGGGATAATATGATCTGGAATATGGAAGCTGCCGATTTTGATGCTGTGATCAACGTTAATCTTAGAGGTACATGGCTGATGTGCAGGGAAGCAGCAAAAAAGATGAAACTGCAGCAAGGGGGCCGTATTATTAATATTTCATCCCGTGCATGGCTGGGTAATGCAGGACAAACAAATTATTCGGCATCAAAAGCAGGAGTGATTGGGCTGACAAGGTCATTGGCTTTGGAGCTTGGTAAATACAATATTGCTGTCAATGCTGTTGCGCCAGGACTTATTGATACCCCCCTTACACAAAAGCTGAGCAAAGAAGTGTTAGAAAAACTTATAAATGCCCAGCCCACCAAAACAATGGGCAAACCTGAAGATATTGCCAATGTGGTTTCTTTTCTTGCTTCAGAGGAAACAGGCTTCCTGACAGGTCAAACTATTTATGTAGATGGCGGTAAAAGTATAGGGGCAGGTATATAAAAATATTGTTGAAGAATGAAATCAATCAGGATAAAGGTCAATAACAGTCAGCATGAAGTACTGATTGATGAGCATGAAACCCTTGCTCATGTTTTACGGGAAAAAATAGGTTTGACCGGTACTAAGATTGGATGTGAGCAGGGAAGTTGCGGAGCCTGCACTATATTGTTAAATGATGAGCCGGTGCTCAGTTGTATCACACCAGCCATGCGTTGCGATCAATCAAACATTACAACAATTGAAGGCGTAGCAGAAAATGGTGAACTGCATTTACTGCAAAAGAAGTTTGTGGAAAAAGGAGCAATTCAATGCGGCTTCTGTACACCAGGTATGGTGATGACCTCATTGGATTTTATTAGGAAAAATCCGGGAGCATCGGTTGATGAAATCAGGGAAGCATTATCAGGAAACCTTTGCCGCTGTACAGGGTATAAGAAAATTATCGAAGCAGTGGCCGAAACTATTCAACAGGAAAATATCTCCGGTAACGGACAAAAACCAAAATCATCAAATGGAAAGATCATCGGAACCAACCAACCTTACATTGAAGCAACAAAAAAAGTGCAGGGCAAAGCGGAATATGCTGATGATATACGATTGAAAAATGTTTTGTATTGTGGATTTTTAAGGAGCCCTTATCCTCATGCTAAAATTGAACATATCGATACAACAGCTGCCGGTAAACTGGAGGGTGTGAAATACATACTTACAGGGAATGAATTACCAGAAAAATTCGGAGTGCTTCCCATTTCACAGGATGAAACTGCGCTGGCCATTGATAAAGTAAGGTACATAGGCGAAGTAGTTGCTGCAGTGGCTGCGGAAACAGAAGCGATTGCAAAAGCTGCCTGTAAACTTATTAAAGTAAAATACAAACCGCTTCGGCCTTTTTTTGAAATTGAAGAATCGCTGAATGATATTGGGTTTGATGAAAAGATTCATGGACATGTTAAGTTCAACAACAATGTTCATAAAAAAGCAGAACTGCGGTTTGGTAACCAGGCTGAGGGTTTTCATCATTCACCTTACAAAAGCAAAATGAGTTTTGAATTTGACGGGGTTACCCATGCTTTTACAGAACCGCATGCTGCCACAGCTTACTGGGATGAAAACGGTTTGACCATTATTACAGCTACACAGGTACCTCACTATCTTCACAGAGCACTTTCCAAAGTGCTGAAATTGCCTTTGAGCAGGGTTCGGGTCATCAAGCCTTATGTAGGCGGAGGCTTTGGGGGGAAAAGTGACCCATTCCCTCATGAAATAATTGTGTCATATCTCGCCATGAAAACAGGAAGGCCGGTAAAAATCCGTTTCAGCCGCGAAGAAGTTTTTATCAGCAATCATGGAAGACATCCTACAAAAATGACAATGGAAATTGGCTCTGATGCAAAAGGTAATTTCCATGTTCTGGATGTTGATATCGCTATTGATGGCGGTGCCTATGGAAGCTTTGGCGTGGTTACATCATATTATAATGGCGTATTGTTGCAGGCGCCTTATAAAGTAGAAAATTTCGGATTTAAAACTTACCGGGTTTATACAAATAAGCCACAATGCGGAGCTATGCGTGGCCATGGTGCAGTGAATTCACGTTTTGCGATTGAAACACTGATAGATGATCTGGCTCAGCAGTTAAAAATGGATCCCTGTGAATTGCGATTGAAAAATTTTATGCCATCCAATACATTGACTGTCGGTCAATATCGTATTACTTCAAACGGCAGCCGGGAATCGTTGTTGAAGGTGATGAAGCAATCACAATGGAAGGACAGGTATGGTAAATTACCTTTTGGGCATGGCATGGGAGTTGGTTGCGGATTTTTCATTAGTGGCAGCGCATTGCCTATCATCAGGAATGAATTACCACAGTCTGTGGTGCATCTTAAAGTGGATTTCGATGGCAGGGTGCTTGTAAGTTCCGGCGCCAGTGATATCGGGCAGGGAAGTGATACCATGCTGGCAATGATTGTTGCCGAAGTGCTGGGTATTTCCATGGATAAAATATTTGTGCTGGCGGCTGATACCCTGCTTACTCCTGTTGATCTCGGAAGTTATTCAAGCCGGGTAACCTTCATGGCTGGCAATGCAGCAAAGGTGGCTGCAGAAAATCTCAAAAAAGAAATTATCACTGCGGTGGTGGCAGGTAAAAATGTTCCTTCAGGTGAAGTGAATTTTTCAGATGACAGAGTTTTTACCAATGACAAAACAACCGATATAACATGGAACGAGGCCATTGATATGGTAACAGCAAACCGTGGCGCCATCAGTGTCAGCGGTAAATATATTTCACCAAAACTGGGAGGTGATTTTAAAGGTGCAGGGGCGGGGTTGAGCCCTTCATACAGTTTCGGATCGGTGGTTGCCGAAGTAAAAGTTGACACAGAAACCGGGGCTGTAAAAGTGCTGAATATCTGGGGGGCACATGATTGCGGAAAAGCGATTAATCCGCTTGCGGTGGAAGGACAACTGGAAGGTTCCTGGCATATGGGATTAGGACAGGCGATGAGTGAACAGGTCAAATATTTTAATGGTTTGATACTGAACAGCAATTTTTTGGATTATAAGATTCCAACATCATTAGATACGCCGCCGATTCATACAAATATTATTGAAACTGCAGATCCCGAAGGGCCTTTTGGCGCCAAAGAATGCGGTGAAGGAGCTCTTCACCCGGTAATCCCTGCTATTGCCAATGCTGTATTTGATGCAGTGGGTGTCAGGATCACCAAATTACCTATCAGCGCTGAAGATGTTTTGCAGAAAATAAAAAGTCAGTCATTTTCATATACTGCACAGGAAAGCATGTAGGATTAAAGTATGACAGAAGAAAAAAAATATCTGAAACCGGTTTCTGTTAATGAAGCATTGACCCTTGCCAAAGAATGGGGAAATGATTTTCGCTACCTCGCTGGTGCGACGGATGTGATGGTAAACCGCTGGCATGGAAATGAAGAATCCTCCTGCCTGATTGATCTGTGTGGGATTGATGAATTAAAGCAGATTACCAGAAAGGATAACTATCTTTCCATCGGCTCATTGGTCAGGCTGGATGAATTAAAAAATCACTCTTCAATTGTAACAGAATTTCCTGTATTAATAGAAGCGGCAGATGCAGTGGGCTCACCGCTGATCAGGAAATCAGCTACCCTGGGAGGAAATATATTATGTGAGAACCGATGTATTTATTACAATCAGTCAGAATGGTGGCGTCATGCGGTGGGTTTTTGTCTGAAATGTGAAGGCAATATTTGTATTGCAACCGGCAGCAAAAAGCATTGTTATTCTGAATTTGTTTCTGATACTGCTCCTGTACTTATCAGCATGGATGCATTGATTGAGATAGCTGATAAAAATGGAGAACGCATCATAAAGCTGGAAGAGATTTATACAGGAGACGGAATACGGCCACGCAACCTGGAAAGGTCTGCAGTCATCAAATCTGTTCATTTGCCATTACACCGGGAATTTCGTTCTGTATTCAGCAAACTGCGGCAAAGACAAAGCCTCGATTTTACTTCTCTTACCGTAGCTGCCACAATTGATAATAGCGGAAAACTTAAAGTTGTGCTTGGTGGTGTGGATCCCAAACCCGTCGTAGTAGAAGGCACCAGACATACCGACAGGGAGGAATTGATCAGGCTGGCATTAAGAGGCTCCCGTGCTATTGACAATGAAATGTTTTCCCGCAATTATCGCCGGGAAATGATCAGGGTATTTCTGAAGCAAAGTTTTGAACAACTTATGGGTTAACATTCTTTCATCAATCAGTGTCAAACTGGTTTCAATTTCGCCGTAAAATGTCTCAGCAACGGAGATTCTTCCGTTATCTCCAGCCCCTTTAATTCATTTCTGTTCCTGAATACTTCAATGATCACCTCAGCTACATAATCAATATGGCTTTGCGTGTACACTCTTCTTGGTATAGCCAGCCGAACCAGTTCCATTTGCGATGGAATCAGTTTGCCACCGTTATCATATTTACCAAACATGAGTGATCCGATTTCTACGCTCCGGATTCCTCCTTCTGTGTACAGTGCACAAACTAACGCCTGACCGGGATATTGGTCTACCGGAATATGCGGCAGGAATTCTTTCGCATCAATATACACCGCATGCCCGCCGGCTGCCGAAATTTTTTCAGTGAGGTATTCAATACTGCGTATATGGTACTGTAAATAATGTTCGTCCATTACCTCTTGTAACCCGATGGCAATAGCCTCAAGGTCTCTCCCGGCAAGTCCTCCATAAGTGGTAATACCTTCCGTAATGATCAGATGATTGCATCAGCGAACGGCTAAATTCTTATCCCTCATGCCTTAAAGCTTTTCTTACTCTGAACACATGAAGGACATAGGGGAAAATAGCATCCATACTTTCGGAAGCGCCACGGGTAGAGCCGGGTAAAGCCAGTACTAATGTATCTCCAATCATTCCTGCGATACTGCGTGATAACATTGAATAAGGGGTACGTTGTTGCCCGTAAGAACGAATAGCTTCTTCAATGCCTGAAATTTGCTTATCTAACAATGGTTTTACGGCTTCGGGGGTAATATCACGGGGAGAGAGGCCAGTGCCGCCGGTAATGATAACAAGATTGTTTTTATCGCAAAATGATTTTACTTTTTCCTGAATTATATTTATTTCGTCAGGTATGATAATATATTCTGCAACTTTAATCTTTTGTTTTTCCAGTTTTGCAATGATGGCTTTACCGGCGCTATCAGTTTTATTTCCAAGTGAAATAGTATCTGAACAAACAATAACAGCAGCGTTAAGATTTTCACCGGTATCTTTCAGGTAATCGGATTTCCCGCCTTCTTTCCTTATTATTCCGATATTCGTAATTTTTATTTCTTTATCTATCGGCTTCAGCATATCATACATGGTAAGGGCTGTAATCATTGCGCCATGCATAGCTTCCACTTCTATCCCGGTTTTGTAAATTGTCTGTACTTCAACAGTGATTTTTATTTCAAGATTTTCTATTTCAGCATGAATGTAAGCACCCTCAACCGGAACTGGATGGCAATCGGGAATAACATTACTTGTATTTTTGATGGCAAGTAACCCGGCTGCACGGGAAAATTCGAGTACATCGCCTTTGGCAACTGTTTTATTTCTAATGGCCTCAATGGTTTCCTGCCTGCTTGTGCACAGCGTTGCTGATGCTACAGCTATCCTAAGTCCTGAGATTTTGTGGGTGATTTCATTCATAAATTTGAGTTTACTTTTTTTTCCCGGCAATTTGTCTTATCATTCTCCTGAAAATAAAAAAATGAAATGGTAACATAGAGTACCAATAATTTCTTCCTGCAATGCCATGCGGCCGGAATGTGGCCTCCTGCTTGAGAATACAGCGCTGATTATTATTTATGATGGAAAACTCAAGCCATGCCTCGCCGGGCAATTTCATTTCAGCAAATAAAAGCAGGCGGGGATGTTTTTTATCCACCAATAGCACCCGCCAGAAATCAACTGATTCGCCTGCCTGCAAGTCATGTGCACTTCTGCGCCCTCTTGCCAATCCTACGCCCCCGATTATTTTATCAATTGTACCCCGCATTCGCCAAAGCAAGTCGGCACTGTACCAGCCATTTTCTCCCCCAATTCCAAAAATCCGGTTTGAGACCTCTTCAATTTTACTTTCATCAATTTCCAGCCATTTTCTGTCTTTATAACATCCGTGTTTTGGCACCTGGATATGTTCATTAATATCAAGTTGAACGAGACTGCTTGATTGAGCATCCTTCCAGCTTGAAACAACCATATTCTGGCTTATGGCCTGAAATGCAAGTTGTATGGCTTCCCGGTAGGGGATCAGCCGTTGCGGTAATATTTCACGGACAGAAAAGTCTTTACACACCACATCATTCTTCATGCTTTCAACCAACTTCCATGCAATAGTTAAGTTAGCTGATGTTACAAGGTTAATCCAGTAGGCTGAGAGTTTTTTTAATGGAACCGGAAAAATAAATATCCTTCTTTTATATCCTCTTTCTGCCGCAAAACCAAGGAGCATTTCTTTATAGGTGAGTACATCAGGCCCTCCGATTTCAAAAATCCGGTTAAAAGTTTTTTCATTTAACAAACATTCCTTCAGATAGAAAATTACATTACGGATGCAAATTGGCTGGCATTTGGTATTGAGCCATTTCGGCGCAATCATTATGGGCAATTTTTCTACCAGGTCGCGGATAATTTCAAAAGACGCACTGCCTGAACCAACAACGATACCCGCTTCAAAAATGGTATATGGGATACCTGACTGAACTAAAATATCCCTTACAAATTTTCTTCCCTGCAGGTGCGGCGATAGTGCATCTACATTGCTGATGCCGCCGAGGTAGATAACCTGCTTCACCTTCGTAATATGCGCTACATTCACAAAACAACTGGCACAGGTTTTTTCAAAATAAAAAAAATCTTTTCTTGTATCACCAAGAGAATGGATGAAATAATACGCTGCATCAAATTCTTTCCCTGCGAAAATATTACCTGCATTTTCAGGCTGAAGAAAATCAAATTCAAGTATCTGGATTTTTTTTAACAGATCTGTTGATGGCTGAAAACGTTTGCTGTTACGTACAATGCAGGTAACATCATGCCCTGCTTCTACCAATAAGGGAAGCAGGCGCATAGCTATGTATCCATTGGCCCCTGTGAGTAATATCCGCATCACTAAAATTTATTTTCTTTCCATGCAGATTTATCCGGACTGATTATTTCTTTTCCCCAAATGGGTAATTCCTTTTTTATTCTTTCTACCAGTTCTCTGCAGGCTTCAATCGCTTCTTTTCTGTGTACTGATGAAGTAAATACAAACAAACATATTTCTCCCGCCTTCACTTCACCAAGGCTGTGGAAGATATGCATGCAGGTAAGCCGGTACCTGGAAAAAATATCTTCTCTTATTTCACTTGCTTTCTCCAGTGCCATTTCCTCGTAAGCTGTATATTCAATAGCCTGAACTATCCCATCTTCTTTTTCATCGGCCCTTACCTGCCCCAGAAAAATACTATGACCGCCGATTTCCGTTTTGCTACTATGCTTCTGTACAGAATCAGCAATCATTTCCGGGGGAATAGCCCCTCCTACAAAAATATTTTTTGGCTTATGTTTCATGATATTGATGATGAATGGGCGACATGGGGTCCATGATACCGCCTTTGACTGAAGAAATTATTTTCTCCGGAAAAATAGTTTTTAATACCTGCGCAGCTCTTACACTTCGTACTCCTGATTGGCAAAACAGTAATAGGGTGTCTGCCAAAAGCAACTGATGATATTCTTTTTGAAGGACAGAAAAAGGAATATTAATATAATCAAAATCTTCCGGCACGGGTTGCTCATCGCTTTCCCTTACATCAACCAACATCACTTCGCCGGTATTTTTCTGTTGCATAGTCAGTGCTTGCTCCCAGTTTACAAAATTTACAGAGGAGCAGGCTATAGAATAATCTGCCTGAACAAAGGCGGCCGCATCAACGGGTATCAATTTTTTTGACAAAGGGTTTGATATAATTTCCGTTTCGTAAAATGCCGGACTTTTCAAATCATAAAACAGGATCTTATTGATTAATGGCGTTCCATAGCCGCTTAAAACTTTGATAGCTTCTGCTGCCTGCATGGCGCCGATTATTCCCGGCAGCGCACCCAGCACACCTGTTTCATCGCAATTAGGAATTTCATCAGCCCCGGGTGGTTCAGGATATATGTCTCGGTAATTGGCAGACAAGTCATTCTTTGAAACCACATTCAGGACCGCTACCTGTCCTTCATGCTGATAAATAGCCCCGGATATAAGAGGTTTATTCAGCAAAACACATGCATCGTTTATTATATAACGGGTGGGGAAGTTATCTGAACCATCAAGTACAAGATCATACTTACCGATAATAGATAATGCATTTGATGAGGTAATAAATTCAGGAATTGATTCAATAGTAATATCGGAATATTTTTTTTGCAGATAGCCGGAAGCCACTTCAGCCTTCCGTTTACCCACATCATTTTCTCCGTAAATTATTTGCCGGTTCAGGTTTGAAACAGAAACAATATCACCATCGGCAATACCAATAATGCCGACACCGGCTGCAGCCAGATAGAGCAGGGCAGGGCATCCCAATCCGCCGGCGCCTATTACCAATACTTTTGCTTTCTGCAGTTTTCCCTGTCCTGCAGTTCCGAATCCCTGTAATATTACTTGTCGTTCAAAACGGTTCATTTTTATCCTCCTGAAAATGGTGGAAGCAACGCAACTTCACTTCCATCATCAATCTTTGTATTTACCTGAGCTAATTTCCTGTTAATAGCAATTGAGAATTTTATTTTTCTTAATTCAGGGTATGTATTTCTAAGCCATAGATACAACGAGTCACTGTCTGGAATATCCTCACAGGCAAATTCTTTTGCACCTGTTTTCTCGGCCACAATGCCAAAGGCCAGAATTTTCATATTTTTTGTTTTAACAGTTCGCTGCATTTTTCAAAATCAGTTTTATTATTGATGTTAAAGAATAAAAACGGTTCAGTTGCCAATAAATCATCCATATTCACCTGTTTACTATTTACAGATAAAATCATGTCTTTCATTTTTAATTGATTATTAGCCATGCAAGACCCAATTTTTTGCTGCAAGGAATGATGATAAACCGCAAACAGGGGGTTGATTTTTGTCATTACTTCGGCTGTGGTAACCGGTTTTTTTTCTGATTTGTTCAGTAACCGTTCTGCAGCTAGCAGAGTAATAAAAGGAGAGTCACAACTGAGAAGGAAGATATAAGGCCTGCAGTTATAATGAAATGCGGTATATAATCCTCCCATCGGGCCCATCCCGGGTACAATATCTTTTACTACTTCAAACCCCAGTTCCTTATACTTTTCAGAATTGGCAATGATTTTTACAGGTAAATTCAGTTTGCTTACAGTATCGAGTACATAAGCGATCATTGGTTTTTCACCCAGCAGCATCAGTCCCTTATCTTCTCCCATACGGCTGCTTTTGCCACCAGCCAATACAAACGCTTCTATATTTTCATACCTGTTCACCCAATTAAAAATTTGGATGCTGCAATCAGCAGCACAGTAGCCAGTAAATATTTCAGATATGGAACTTTAAACCGATAAGCACCGAAGTATGCACCTGCTATTCCGCCTGCGACTGTAAAAGGCAAAAGGAAAAACAGTTGTGTTTGAATCTGCAACTGATCAATACCGGAGCCTGTTAATCCGGCTATCGAATTCAGAAAGATAAAAAGTGCACTTATTGCAGCTGTTTCTTTTATTGTAGCCCAGCCCAGCAGCAATAAAACCGGTGAAAGAATAATTCCTCCGCCAATGCCGATAAGGCCTGAAAATAAACCAATACCGAGGCCAAGGGCCGGAGCCATCCACCATTTACGTTCAATTACCGGGTTGTCACTTACCGGGAATATATTAAACAACCGCAATACAGGAAACAGCAGTAATATTCCGAGTATCTTTTGATATAATAACGGATTAATGACTATTGTGCCCCCAACGAATGCTGCCGGTACAGAAAAAAATATCAACGATAAAAATAATTTATTGGGAAAAGCACATGCTTTCCGATATGTCAGGAAGGCAATGCCTGAAACAAGGATATTCAGTATTAAAGCAGTTGGGCGAATTTGTTCAGGGGCAAAGTGAAAAATTGTAAGCAGCATCAGGTAGCTGCTGGCACCGCCATGCCCCACCGATGCATAGAGAAATGCGGCTATCGGCATCAAAATCATCAATAACCAAAATGCATTTTCAACTGTCATTTCATTACCATTTATATACATTTACCACAGCGCCTGCACGAAAATATTCCTCAGCTTCATCCAGTTCTGCAAAACAATCCGCTTCGTTGAATGGAAGAAGATTGAATGAATCCTGGCCCTGCAACAGTAAAACTTTACCCACAGTAATCTTTGCTTTTATAAAATGAGTAAGCCCCTCTTTTTTTTTCCATTCATTTGCCAATGGCAACACCGCATCGGGCTCAAAAACTTTTTTATGACCCATCATTGCCAATAAACATGGTTTTACATATTGATTGAAGCAAGTCAGAACTGCCGCCGGATTACCGGGCAGTGCAAATACCCATTTGTTTTCTTTTTTGCCTACAAGCAGTGGTTTGCCTGGTTTTTGTTTCACTTTATAAAACAATGTTTTTACTCCCATCTGCTGCAATACTGATTGAACGTAATCGTAATCTCCGACAGAAATGCCCCCGGTCAGAATCAGCATATCAGTTTGTTCAAGACAATACTTTACTTTTTCATATAGTTCTCCGGCATCGTCTTTCACATGAAAGCTGATAATTTTTTTTACTTTCAGCAATTGCAAATAAGCCTTCGCTGCCGGTTCGTTGCTGTTGAAGATTTGCCCGGGTTGCAAAGTAGTTCCTTGCTCTGCCAACTCATTGCCCGTAACTATCAAACTAACGGATGGTGAAGCAAAAACCGAAACTTCATACATGCCCGCAGAAACAAGGAGTGATACCATACCCGGGGTTATAATATTACCTTTCATTGCAATCAAATCACCGGCCCTGCATTGAGCTCCTTTCACTCTTACATTGGCTCCGGATTTTATTGCAGTTGGGTCAAACTTAATTGAAGTATTCATTGATTCTGTAAGTTCCTGCTGAATGACCGTATCAGCACCCGGAGGCAGGGAGGCGCCGGTAAATATTCTCGCGGCTTCACCCCGTTTTAATACTGATGAAAGAAAATCACCTGCCCGAATCTGCTGGGTTACTTTATAGTTGTTTACATTATTATCATAGCAAAATGCATAACCATCCATAGCAGCATTATCGAACCGGGGTACATCTGTCTTAGCTTTGATATCTTCGGCCAGCATAAGCCCGCAGGCATCAGGCAAGGGTATCCCGGCAGGCATTACCGTTGCAATATGCTGCGCAATAATTTCTTTTGCATTTTTAACCGATACCATTATCAAAATATTTTATCCTCCAATTCTAATCATGCTTCGGTTGATCAGGGTATTTGCATCAGTATGTTCAAAACCTTTTTCAAACTGCCCGCCCATAGCTGCGTATTTTCTGCGTACAGATTGCTGAATGAGTGGGGATAAAGGCTCTCCTTTTCTTAATGCGCCCAGCAAATCAAGTTCTTCTGCTCCAAAAAGACAGTTTTTAATTTTACCTTCTGCAGTCAGGCGCAACCGGTTACATTCATTGCAAAACTGATTGCTCAGTGTGGTGATAAAAGCAAAACTTCCCCGGTGCCCGATTACTTTATATTTTTTTGCGGTGGCATTCGGTTCATCTTTCAGTTTTATGATATCCAATTCTGCCGACACCCGTTCCATCATTTCGTTTGCAGTAACAACTTTAGAACTGTCCCATTGGTTGCCGGCAAAAGGCATAAACTCAATAAAACGAACATGCAACGGCCGGTTTTTTGTCCATGCAACAAAGTGGGTAACTTCCATATCATTCACATCACGCATTACCACAACATTAATTTTTACATGAAAATCATGCTGCAGCAGGAGTTTAATGTTTCGGGTTACTCTGTCAAATTCATCCCGTCCGGTAATTGAATGATATACCTCTCTTTTCAGAGAATCGAGACTGACATTAACGGACCTGATACCTGCTTTTTCAAATGTATCAATGAATTCATGTACAAATACGCCATTGGTTGTAATGGCCAGTTCCACCGGAAATTTTGATAAGCGTTCAATAATTTCCCGTGCATCTCTGCGCACAAGGGGCTCACCTCCGGTTAACCGTATTTTTTTTACACCTTCTTTTACAAAGACTTCAGCAATATTCTCTATTTCAGCGGCCGACATCCGGGTGCAACCATCAAAAAACCCTTTTGGCAGGTCAATGGGATTACAATAAGTGCAGCGGAGATTACACTTGTCAGTAAGCGAAATTCTCAGGTAGTCATGTATTCGTCCGAATGAATCTTTCAGCATAGTTCAAATGAAAAGATAATTTTTTTTTGGAAAATGACGTAAATCATCACTTTGGCCAGGTATTCTTTGCCTTATCCCACCAGGTTCCCCATTTGGTGCCCCAGTCGTAGCGTTCTGCACCCTTGCGGGTATAATAATGCCAGTTTATCCAGGTAGCGATACAGTAAAACAGCAGCACTCCCCAGAAAAAAACTGATGCGTTGCCATAAGCGGTAATAGCGGCTCCAATCAGTGCAGAAAAGATAAAAGGTCCGTAGGCAGCTATGCCTCCCGTCCATCCGAGAATTTGTGCTCCCTGCCTCGGTGAAAAAGCAAAAACAATCGGGTACTGACGGAATGTGGCTGCGTTTCCGATACCCGCCATCAGGAAAATCCAGAGCATAATGCCAACAAACATGGGAAACTGATCCAGTGAAGTGGGAGTAAGATACCCGCCAAAAATAAGAGCCACACAACCTGCCATCAGTCCGATACCGGAAACCATAATCCAGATGCTGCCGCCCATACGGTCGGAAGGTGCACCCATTATTACACGAATCAGCGAACCGACAAGCGGTCCGAGAAAAGCATATTTCAGCGGGTCAGGTGCAAGTGCCATATCGGTACCCGGAATGTTTCCATAAATGGTTTTTATCATCAGCGGAAATGCCGCTGAGAATCCCGAAAAACTTCCGAAGGTCATGAAGTAGGTAATCACGCAAAACCATGCATGTTTGTTATCCGTCATGTTTTTTACCATTCCGCCAACTGATGGTTTTTCAATCCTGATGCTTCGTAAAGAAATCCAGCACAGTACAGCTGCAATCAGCAGGAAAGGAATATACCAGAAAGCGGCATTCTGCAGCCAGATATTTTTCTGAATAACTTTTTTCACGGTAACATCGGTAACTATTCCTGTATCATCTTTTTTTACATCGGCTTTCATTCCTTTAGTGAGATCGCTTTCGGAAACAATTACATCGGTTACTTTTCCATTTTCATTTTTCGTTACCGAAATAAAGTTGGCGAGTTCGCCTTTCACTTCTACATTCTGTACCACTCCATTATCTTTTGCAATTTTCACATCAAATACATCAGATTTTTTGGTAAAAATCTGCGAGCCGCCACCCACTGCACCAAACAATGCGAAACCGATAATCCATGGCGTTACAAACTGTGTGAGCGACACTCCGAAATTGCCAATACCTGCCTGAATACCCATGGCATATCCCTGCAGGCGTTTCGGAAAGTGGATGCTTGTGCTGGGCATATAAGAAGAAAAATCTCCTCCCCCAAAGCCGCACAGTATGGCTATAATCAGAAAATGCGAGAAAGGCGTTTCGGGATTTTGAACGGCAAACCCGAGCCAGAGCATCGGGAAAATTTTCAGCAATGTGGCAATGGTTATAACAAGCCTTGTTCCATAAATAGGAATAAGGAAAGTGTGAATGAGGCGGAATGTACCACCAGCCAGTCCCGGCATGGCGGCAAGCCAGAACAGTTGCATAGTGTCAAACTGAAAGCCGATAGCCGGCAGGCGTACAGCCACTGCGCTCATCACAAACCAGGTGGCAAAAGAAAAAATCAAGCTGAATGTGGTAATCCATAAGGTGCGGTTAGCATGTTTGCTGCCGCCTTCGTTTTTCCAGAATTGCTCGTTTTCCGGGTCCCATTTTGTTAACCAGGTAGCCATAGCAGTTGTTTTGTTGAGGTATTAGTGATTTCCATGCTCTGTTTCAAACTTTTCTTTAGTATGTGGTGCAGCTTTGTCCCTCATCATGGTAATAACATGATGCATCCACCACAGGCATACAATTGAAATTGCCCATAGAAAGACCCACATACTTGTCCACAGGCCTGTTCCCTGAAGCATGTATCCAAAAATAATGGGGGAGAAAAACCCTCCTAAGCCTCCTAATACTCCCACCATTCCTCCCACTGCACCCACATCATGCGGGAAATAATTTGGAATATGTTTGTAAACGGCCGCTTTTCCAATTCCCCAAACTATTCCAACAAGGAAAATCAGGAAAGTAGCAATCCAGATATTTGCCTGAAAGTAGATGTGAGTACTGCCTTTTGCAATTAACTGCTTCTTTTTTACTTTGTCACCGGTTTTTACATGGGGTACATGCCATATTTTTTTTGTCGGGAAAATCGAAAATCCTGACTGTACACTTTCAGCCCCTTTTTTAATATTGAGAACATAATTCAAGTCATCTACTTTTATTAAACTATCGGAAACAAACGTTACCGTTCCGTTTCTTTTTGCCATAATACCTTTTCCGGGTGATTGAATTTCCATTTGAGGGATAATGAGCAAAAAGCAGATAATACAGGAGGCGATAAAAATCCAATACATTACTTTTCTTGCCCCGACTTTATCCGACAACCATCCTCCTAAAGCTCGGATGAGTCCGGACGGCATACTGAATATAGAAGCCAGCAATCCAGCCGTTATCAGCGAAACCGAATACATATTTACATAGTATGGAACCAGCCATTGCGACAAAGCAACAAAACATCCAAATACGAGATAATAATAAAGCCCGAAGCGCCACACCCTGGCTTGTTTTAAAGGGGCTATCATTTGAAAGAAACTTTTTCCTTTGGCGGTTTCAGATTTTTTATTTTCTGTGAATAATAAAAATATTACAGCCATAACGACCAGTGCAATGGCATAAATCCTGGGGAGTTGACGCCATCCTTCAAGATTGGTTCCGTTATCGGTAAGGTTTTTTAATAATAAAGGCGCTACAAGTGTTGTGATGCCAGCTCCGAAATTTCCCATACCAAATATTCCCAATGCCCTGCCCTGCCATTCTTTTGGATACCACATGGAGGTATAGGCTATACCTATCGAGAAGCCAACACCTGAAAGCCCAAACCCGAGACTGCATAATGCAAAAGCAGTGAAGCTGTTTGCATAACTGACCAGGTACATGGGGATAGAACATAATAATAACAATCCGCCCATCATCCATTTTCCTCCGAATTTATCTGTCCATATTCCACCATGAAGCCTGAAAATAGAGCCGGTCAATACAGGAATAGCTAATAACCAGCCTATTTCAACTGAATTCCACTTGAACAACTGGTTGTCCACAAGAAATGCTACAAGCACTCCATTAAACATCCATACAGCAAAGCAAACAGTAAATGCAAGTGTATTTAAAAATAATATACGGTGAGACTTGGCTGCAACCATGTTTTATTTTTTTACCCCTTTATATTTTCTCATAGAGATATAGGCTCTTGAAAAATACGCCAGCGGATAGCTGAATACATGCACCAGCTTGGTAAAGGGGAAATAAGCAAAAAACAAAAGCGCAGTAATAACATGAAGCTTGTTCACTAATGGCACACCGGCCATCAATGAAGCATCAGGCTGGAGCCGTAATACGCTGCCAATCCATGGACCGGCGGAATAAGCTATACCAAATACCATTTCAACTGCTGATTGCCACAAACCGAAACCGCAAATGATAATCAGGAATAGCAGTACAATAAAATCCTCCCTCCGGCTCATTGCTTTTACCTGGGGAATATTTAAGCGGCGTATAAAAGCCCATATCAGGCCATAAAGAAGAAGAATACCGGAACCCATTCCCACCCAGCGGAAAATATCTACCCACTTTGTAAGATTATATGCTCCCCCGATCAACCCGATGACATGAGCAAAAAACAGAATGATGATGCCCCAGTGCAGGCATAAGACTGCCGGACCTATTGAGGCACGGCCAAAGAACCCGGTGCTGCGTGTTGTCCAGTAATAATCTCCCCGGGCACTCCACTTCCATTTACCCCGGTAACCACTAAAAACTCCGCTGAAACCACGATAAATGATTCCCCCGAAAAAAAGAATCATGGTAATATAAGGCAGCCCGATGAAAAAGAAATTATCCCACATAGGTTTTAATTTTTTTTTGATTGATATTTTCAGTTTGTTTCCCGTATTCTGTCGTTTGCAGAGTTTCTGAATCCGTTGAGCCGGACAATTGCAAATCATAATTAGCAAGCCTTTCCACTGCATCCAATAAATGCCAGTAAATGGTATTTAGTTCTTCGAGCTTTTTTCTAACCGGAGGCAGGTAGGGCAGTAAATATTCTTTCATAAATTTTTCCCTTAACGGATCATCATCCCTGTCAACCGTTAAGGAAAGAAAGTCAATCATGACCGGCAGGTAATCGGCCAGCTCTCTTCCTTCCAGTTCCATTCCAAAATGACGATAGATGGCCTGTAATTCGATCATGTATTCATTACGATCAGATACAGCGCCGCCTGCGCAGGTTTTAGGCTCTTCGTACGAATGACTGCCCACATACAGTGAACAATCAGGATTCAGCTCAAACAATTCAATGTAATCCTCTTCCGGAATTATTTCTGTTTGAAGAAATTCATAAAGTGAATAAGCTGCGCCTCCAAAATTTTCGCCATTTGCTAAAACATTTTCATTACTGTCTGCATTGGCCGGAACAGGATAACTAATTTTTTCCGCTTCTTTTCTTACTGTTTCCATATCTACATCCTGCGGGCTGCACCACAATTCAGAAATGATGCTGTATGCCTCTTTCAATATTTTATGTTTTTGCTGTATCATAATCCATTTATTTTATTCCGTTTTGGAGCATATATGGAGTGAACGCCTTGTCACTATCACCTATATGGCTGTGAAGCCAGTCACGCAGGAAATAAATCAGCTCCTGCGAAATATCGGCTTTGCCCGAATCGAATGCTTTTTTAAACTCCGAAACTCTTACCACCAGGTCGCAGTGCTGTGCGGTATGTTCATTGCACCTGGCATAACCGAATTGTTTAAAACAATTTTCCTCATGCGAAAAATGTTTAACTGTATGATCCACCAGTTCATTAAGGATTACTGATTTTTCGGCATGCGTTTTATTATTCATCAATGCCTGGTATAAATCATTGACCAGGTGAAAAATCTGCTTGTGCTGCCGGTCAATGCTTTCAACCCTGACGCTGAATTTTTCATCGTTCCATTGCATGATTTCCTGTACTGATCCATCAGTTTTATCATTCATATATTTTATTATTTACTTGTAAAAATTGACTATCAAATTATTTCTGTTTGAAGAAACTCATAAAGAGAATAAGCAACTCCTCCCAGACCCTCCGTCATCCTGAAAAGCTTTTTGATTGTTCATTCCGTTTGCCGGGACAGGACGACTAATTTTTTCCACTTTTTTTCTTACTGTTTCCATATCCACATCCTGCGGGCTGCACCACAATTCAGAAAGAATATTGTATGCCTGTTTCACTATTTCTTTTTTCTGCTGATTCATAATTAAATTCTATTTTTTCTGAGCTTTTTATTATTCTTTATCTTTTCCCGGTGTATGATAGGATTTGTGATAGCTTTTTTTACGATCCATAGACGACCAGGGAGTCATCATATCAAAGCCGGCAAAACCACGTTCCGTATAGGGGCTCATGTCTGAGTCTTCCCTTTTGGTAGTCGGTACTACAAACCTTTCATTGTAAAACGAAAGCGACAGGGCTCTTACAATTCCTTTGGCATCCTGTTCTGTAAGGCCAACTCTGTTGAGCACCTCTACATTCGGTTTATTGTCAACCCGGATACTGCGTTCGTAATGGCGCACTGCCAGTTGCCTCAGCAAAGATTTTTTCACCACTTCTTCATTGCCGGCGCCAAACATATTGGCCAGGTAGGCAATGGGTAAACGGAATTTGTCAATTTCATCCAATCCAAGCAGAGGCCCGTTGGAAGGTTTATCCATATCAAAAACATCTGTATCGGAGGGTGAATCCTGTCCCTGCGCTGTGATGATGGGAGCCAGCGGTGGTATGTAAAACAACATGGGCATCGTTCTGAATTCCGGATGAAGCGGAAGTGCCAGTTCCCATTTTTTCACAAGTTTATAAATGGGCGAACGCTGTGCAGCATCAATCCAGTCATCACTGACCCCATTTTCCCGGGCCGCTGCTATAACTGCCGGATCAGCAGGATCAAGCATAATATTGCGCTGTGCATGTACTAAGTCAAGATCATCAGCAAGGGAAGCTTCTTTTACTCGATTCATATCATAGAGAACAGGGCCGAAGGATCTTATTTTTCCTACGCAGGAATGAAAGCATGCCGGCGGTAAACCATTTTCTACTCTCGGATAGCAGAGAATGCATTTTTCCATTTTGCCGCTGCGCCAGTTGTAATAAGGTTTTTTATAAGGGCATGAAGAAATGCAATAACGCCAGTTGCGGCAACGGTTCTGGTCAATGAGCACAATACCATCTTCTTCTCTTTTATAGGCAGCACCGGAAGGACAGGCGCCCACACATCCCGGGTTTAAGCAATGATTGCAAATCCTGGGCAGGTAGAAATAAAATACATCCCTGAATTTCAGAAAAGCTTTCATTTCTTCTTTGCTCATATCTTTAAAGTTCACGTCATGCTGACCTGTGATATTCGTACCCCCGGCATTATCTTCCCAATTAACTCCCCAATTAATCGGCACATCTTTCTCATCGGTAACCATTGATTTTGGAGCGGCTACGGGTTGCTGTTGCTGTTGTTCCGAGTTGTGCAGGTCTTCGTATGAAAAAGTATATACATCTCCATCACCGTAATAATCCTTCATCTCCGGCATATGGGGATTAAAGAAAATATTGGAGAGCATATAGATCTTTCCTCCATAGCGCAGCACAAGTTTGTCGCCTTTGCGCACCCATCCTCCTTTCCACAAGTCCTGGTTTTCCCATTGCATGGGGTAACCAATACCTGGCTTAGTTTCTACATTGTTCCACCACATGTATTCAGCGCCTTCCCTGTTGGTCCAGATATTCTTGCAGGCAACCGTACAAGTATTACATCCAATACATTTTTCCAGATTGAACGACATGCTGAGTTGGGCCTTTACATTCATATTTTTTGGTTTTAATCTTTTTATTCGGTTTATTATTCACCATTCTAATAAATCAATAATTTATCAAGATCTTTTTCCTGGTAAACCGGTTTACCCTGCCAATTCAGAGGCATCTTGCGAATAATAACCCCATGGTCCCGTTCGGAAGGGCTGGTACCCCAGTAATTGATGTAATAAGAAAAATGTCCATATCCTCCAATCATCGTAGCCGGATTCATCAGGATTCTTGTCGTTGCATTGTTGTTTCCTCCTCTCAGGTCTGAGCAATTGTATTTTTTAGCAAGCGGAGAAAATGGTACATTGATATGGCGTTCTACCTGGTGATACGTGATGGCCATATTTCTGGGAACCTGCTGACTTACCACGGCCCTGACCACTTCAATACCGTTTTCACAATACATTTCCACCCAGTCATTGTCCTTTACTTCAATTTCGTCTGCATCCTGCGGATTTAACCAAACGGTTGGACCGCCCCGGCTCATGTGCATCATGGGCCAATGGTCGCGGAAGGAACTATGAATTTGCCACTTACCATGCGGCGTAATAAAGCGGAATACTTTAGATTTCGGCCCGGCCTTTTCCATATCAATATCACCGATTGCTACCATATCCAATGGTGGTTTGTTGGTGGGCAAAGCTTCACCCAGCTCAATTAACCCCTGGTGATCATAATATATCTCCTGGCGCCCCGTAAGCGTATGCCAGGGTTTGAGCCGTTCAATATTCATTGTAAAGGGGGCAAAAGTTCTTTGCTTTCCGTCACCGTCATGCAGCATTGCCTGCCATTGCGGGGTAATGTGAATTCTTCGCGGCTGAGAAATCAGATCTTTGTAATGAACTTTTCTGCTCTTCACCGTCTCCACCATATCGGTAAGCGATAAGCCAACTTTCTTTTCCATTTCCTTAAAAAACATATGCGATAATCTTCCGTTCAGTTCCGGAGAAATGGCACATATAAGTTCACATGCCTGTTCGGGTTTTTCAAAATACACTTTGCCATTGCGGACTTCAAGCGATTCATTGTTTTTGAGCTCTTCCTCAACGATTGGTGTTAAATCAACATACTGTCCTTTTGAACCGTAATGTTTTACAAGCGGCCCAAGGGAAATTAATTTATCATACACTTTTGTGTAGTCACGTTCAACAATCTGAATTTTCGGGAAGGTTTTACCCGGAATCAATTCTACATCGCCGTTTTTCCAGTCTTTAACCTGACCGTTAGGCTGCGACATCATTTCGGGGGAGTCCATCCACAGGGCGTTGAACACAACATCCTTCACCGGTTCCGGGAAATGCTTCTGTGCTAATTCGGAAAACTTTTTTGCAATCATCTGGAAAGCTATCCAGTCGTGTTTGGCTTCCCAGGGTGGCTGTGTAGCGGGTGTAAGAGGATGAACGAATGCATGCATATCGCCAAACGTTACATCATATTTTTCGTACCAAAAAGCGGCGGGCAATACTACATCGGAATAGTTGGCAGTAGAGTCCATCCGGATATTGAGATTCACAAGCAAGTCCAGTTTTCCAATGGGAGAATCTTCATGCCATTTTATTTCATTTACTTTTCCTTTGGCGGGTTCATCATCCCATAATACATTATGATGTGTGCCCAGCCAGTGCTTGAGAGAAAGCTCATGTCCACGCATGCTGGTGCCAATCAAATTGCCACGGTACACGGTCACCATCTTCAGGTGATTTTCGGGAGCATCCACATCGTTCAGTGCAAAATTTAATTTTCCTTCTCTGAACTGCCGGGCGACCCATTGAGTAACTTCCTCATCGGTTTTACATCCGGCAGCAATGGCTTCTTTGTAAAGTTCAAGTGGATTTTTTTTGTCCACTTGAGGAAAGAATGGCAGCCATCCAAGGCGAACGGCAAGTGAATTCATGTCGGCAGCATGATTGAACTGTGGAAGTTTTTTTGCCCCGGCTGCCCATTGTGTATCTAACTTCATTCCGTCATAGCGCCACTGGCCTGTATGGAAATACCATAGCGAAGTAGAGTTCATCATCCGCGGTGGTTTTGTCCAGTCAAGCGCTGAGCCAAGATTTACAAATGCTGCATGTAAACGGGTATGCTGGGTACCCACATAGTGATTAAAGTTTCCTCCTTTCTTTCCGTTGCATCCGCAAAGAGCAAGCATTACTGCCAGGTTTCTGTAATATAAAGAGGCGCCGTGATAAAAATGCTGCAATCCCGGGCCTGTAATCACCAGTGATTTTCCTTTTGTTTTCTCTGCATTATCAGCAAACTCTCTTCCTATTTGTATAGCAAGGTTGCGGCTCACACCGGTTTGAGATTCCTGCCAGGCAGGAGTGTAAGGTTTAGGATCGTTATAGTCTTTCGGATAATCACCGCCTAAATTTCCCCTGTGAACGCCGGCTTGTGCCATCAGCAAATCAAAGGCAGTAGTAACAATTAATTCCTTACCATCCCTGGTTTTGATTTTTCTTACAGGAACTTCCCGGAGAATTTCATTGGCTAATTGTCCTTCACCCGGGGTTTTTCCTGTTACCATATTAAATGTATTCGTGAAATCGCTGAAGGAAACCATGGCTTTGGTTTCTTCTTTTCCCAAAAATGAAAGGAACGGATCAAAATCCTCTTTTGTTTTTGCATTCTTCATTTGAAGGTTCCAGTTGCCGGAGGGTTCTTTTTCCCAGCGGAAGCCAAGCGTTCCGGTGGGAAGCTGAAGTTTTCCGTTCACATCCATCATCAACAATTTCCAGTCGGCATTTTCTTCGTCTGCATATTCCGAAACATCCGATGCCCGTACAAATCTTCCCTGCTGGTATTTTTGTCCGTCTTCATTCAGCACAACAAGGAAGGGCAAATTGGTAAACCGCTTAACGTAATCGGTGAAATAAGGTGTTTCCTTATCAGCATAAAATTCTTTCAGGATAACATGAATGCAGGACATGAAGAAAGCGCCATCACTTCCCGGCACTACCGGCACCCATGTGTCGGCATATTTCGCCACATCAGAATAGTTAGGCGAAACAACGACAATTTTTGATCCCCTGTATTTTGCTTCAGGAAGAAAATGACAGTCAGCTGTACGGGTCATATTGATATTGCTGCCGGCAACAATCCAGTACGTACCATGATACCAGTCGGAGCTTTCGCAGTTTTCAGTCTGGTCGCCCCACATGGAAGATGAAACATGCGGCAGATCGTGATACCATTCATAGTAGCTGCAATAAATGCCGCCGAGAAGATTATTATAACGATGGCCTGAAATAAAACTCAGCAAACTCATGGCGGGAATAGGCGAAAAATTTGCCATGTGATCGGCGCCGTATTTTTTTATAGTATATATCTGTGCAGCCGCAATCAGTTCAACAGCCTGATCCCAGTTCACTCTTTTCCATCCTGCTTTTCCCCTGGCTGATTTATATTTTTTCGCTTTTTCAGGATTTTCTACAATAGCTGCATAAGCATCCACCGGGTCTTTGCCTTTGCTTATTTCTTCCTGGAACATATTCCACAACACTTTCCTGATATATGGAAACTTGGGACGAAGCGGACTGTAAGGATACCAGGATGCAGTGATGCCCCGCTGACATCCGCGGGGTTCAACATTGGGAACATCCGCTTCAATCTGCGGATAATCTGTTTTCTGAAGTTCCCAGCAAATGAGTCCGTCTTTTACAAAAACCTCCCAGCTGCAGGCCATCGAACAGTTCACTCCGTGTCCTGTTCTTACTGAATAATCATAACTCCATCTTTTCCTGTAAAAATCTTCCCATGAACGGGAGGCTTCGCTGATTTTAAACCATTTTCCGTTTTTCTTCATAATTATCTTGTTATTAGTTATCGGTATAATTTTTTATGCAGGCTAGGCTATATCTGCATTTACTTTCTTTTTCCCGGCTTTTAAAGCAATTATTGTAAGCAATATCAACACACCGGCGCTGATCATTACGGTTGGCCAGTATTGAGAAGGTAATCCCAGCGAGATGCTGCTTGCCTGTTGTTCGGTACTTTTAAGAAAATTTATTACAGCATTCACTTCGGTATCAGATAACCCCAGAGGCGCCATGGTAACGCCACCCATTTCCTTTACCAGTTGTGCAGCAATAGGGTCGCCTTCGGCAATTAATTTATCCGGTTCTTTGATTTGCCGGAAAAGCCATGTTTCTTCCCTTCTGGTGGTTACTCCTTTCAGATCGGGACCAACTAATTTTCCTTTACCTATGGTATGACAAGCAGCGCATTTCTGCTTAAAAATATTTTCACCTTCCTGCGCAAAGGATATCTGTGGAATAAATAACAGGTTAATACATACAATCAGAGTAAACTTTCCGTATTTCATGTAGTTCATGATTTGATTATTTTGGCACAAATGAATAATGGAAAGGGAGAAATGATTTCGAAAGAAAAATGATTCAATGAGGGTTGGACGGGTGTTTCTGCAAGGGGCAGGATTTCTGTTTGTTTATTTGGCAAACATTTGTTTCTGAGTATCTTTCTGCGCATTTTACAGAGTTTTGGGCAATACATACCTGCTGCTTCACTCTTTTATTTACTGCTACATATTGTATGATAGACCGGGTTCAAAAGTTAAGTGATAATTATATATAACAACATTCCCAATACTAATCAGCAACCTGTATGATTTATATCAACGTATTTACTGATTTTCCTCATAATTGATTTCTGGTATATTATCAGGTTATAAATAGATATCCCGATTCCAGTCGATAATAATTCCGGCTGCCGTCGCAGGCTTCGTCCGGGATTCATTTTATTTTCATTGTTGGCGCAAATGTATATTCCAATGTGGTGGGTGCATATGATTTTAATCATTCAGCAGTTTGTCGGGAAATATGCTTGCCATTATTATTATTCTTATACTTTTGCTCCCAATCAGGATTGAGAGCCCGGAATCAGAACTTATTTGTTAAAGCATACTAAGACATTTGACTCAATTAAAATCAAAATCTGTAATTGTTATGATGAAAAATTTTTTCCCAATAAGCATCTTCCTTCTTGCAGCTGCATCTTCTCCGAAAAAATCTATTTCAACTTAGAAAAAGATGCAACCATCTCGTACACCAAACCAATCGATGTTATCTTTCAGATTTTCAATGAGTTACAAAGTCATAGAAATAAAAAAGTCGGTACAATTACCGACTTTTCTCAACTTGCTCCCCCTGTTGGACTTGAACCAACGACCCTCTGATTAACAGTCAGATGCTCTAACCAACTGAGCTAAGGAGGAGTGTTTCTGTAGAAATGCCACTGTGAATATGGAAACCTTTCAGCGGGGGGGCAAAAATAAGGAAAATCGTAATAATTAGCCTCATTTTCGCAGGCCGATATAGAGTCCATCCGGCCTCATTTCCAAGGGGTATGCGCGCATATCGTATCCTTGTCCGGTACAATTTCTACCGTTAGATAGGCAAAATTTATAGTGGTGAAAGGGGCAAACAATATTTCCTTTTGCATCAATATACCCGTCTTTCAAAGGTGCTCCTGCATGGGGGCAACGAGACTGAAAAGCAAAAACCTTTCCCTCGAATTGTGCCAGGCAAATAGAACGATCGTTAATTGTGATTGATAAAATAGGTTGCTGGTCCCAGGGTAAATTACTGGGATCTCCGGTAAGTAAATACCACTCAAGTTCCTTCGGTATAGTCGACATGGGAAAAACAGGCTGTTTTATAGGGATACCGTTGGCTGTAAAGTTTTCTTACGTGCTGTAGTAAGTTAGTTCGTAAGGAATCAATCTCTCTTCTTTCAGTTGCAGATATAAACACACTGGCGCCTAGTGTTTCATTTTCCCAACGGTTTTTTAAATCTTTCAAAATTGATTCTTTTACTTCTTCCTCTATCCATTGATCAAAGGTTTGTTTTTCATACACATCCATCTTATTGAAGATAGTCAACGTAGGCTTTTCGGCACATCCTAATTCTGCCAATGTGGTATCCACTACTTTCATTTGGTCCTCGTAATTGGGATGAGATATATCTACAACGTGTAACAATATATCACTTTCTTTTACCTCGTCAAGTGTACTCTTGAAACTCTCTACTAAGTGGTGGGGGAGTTTTCTAATAAATCCGACCGTATCACTTAACAGGAATGGTGTATTCTCAAACACTACTTTACTAGTGGTGGTATCCAGCGTGGCAAATAACTTATTTTCAGCAAAAACGTCTCGTTTGCTTAACAAATTCATGAGTGTGGATTTGCCCACATTGGTATATCCAACTAAAGCAACACGAATAAATTCCCCTCTTTCTTTTCGCTGTGTAAATGCTTGTTTATCTATCTCCGCAAGTCTTTTTCGTAATAGCGAAATTTTATCCCGAACAATTCGGCGGTCTGTTTCAATTTCTGTTTCACCGGGTCCTCTGGTACCAATACCTCCACCCAGACGCTCAAGGTGTTTCCACATTCCTCGTAAGCGGGGTAATATATATTGATATTGTGCTAATTCTACTTGTGCTTTTGCTTGTGCAGTTTTAGCTCTCCGCGCAAATATGTCCAAAATCAAATCACTTCGATCAATTGTTTTTACTTGTAATACTTTTTCAATGTTGTTGATCTGTGTGCCGCTTAGTTCGTCATCAAAAATAACTACTCGAATGTCTTTTCCTTTCACATAAGTTGCAATCTCTTCTAATTTTCCTTTTCCAATAAATGTTTTGCTATCGGGATGTGGGAGTTTTTGTGTAAAGGTTTTTAGGGTAACGGCTCCAGCGGTACTAGCTAAGAAAGCTAGCTCAGTTAAGTAGTCTGAAACCTGAGTTTCGGTTTGTTCTTTTTGAATAACCCCAACGAGAATGGCCCGTTCCTCTTGTTCAATCTTATTCCGCTTATCAATCATAGCCTATGCTCAAAGACCGCTCAACATCAAGCCAAGGGTAAAGGGCCTTGCGGTAGTGCCTACGCCATCTTTCAGCGTTGGGTTAAGTTGGTAGCTACTAAAAATGGAGAGGTTGCCATAGCCTAAACGAAATGTTCCAACAAACCTTGTTTTATTGAAATAGCGAGTGCTTGATTCTTTTACTGAAAATTCATTTAGGAGGTTCCCATTTCTATTTTCCCAATCCACATTTCTTGTATGTGCATTGATTAACGCACCTACGCGAACACCTAATCCTAACTTCAGCCCTTTTCCAGTTGCTGGATTTGCACTGTATCGAAGCTCAAGTGGAACCTCTACATAGCTGGTTGCCAATTTTGTTTTCTTGTAATGATTGGTATCACGCACATTTGTAAAGCGTAGCGTGCTTCCGATTTCTTTGATACCTATATTAACCTTGGAAAAGCGAAAATGATCAGTTCCCACACCGAGGCCCACGCCCAGACTCATCTTTTGATTACTCTTGAAAGGGAAATCAAACATGAAGTATAGGTTGAAGCTTTTTGAAAACTTTCCCATGGCAATGGTGTCAGGAACTCCTGTCCAACTGGTATGGCCAAGTTGGATTACCAGGTGATCGTTAGCTCGCTTGGACAAATCGATTTTCTTTTTATCTGCGCTTGTACCATTTTGCTGTGCCACTAACCCATTAATCAGTGTGAAGGATAGAAAGAAAAGGAAGTAAATTTTTTTCATTATGTGTAATTAATTGTAAATCAATTATTTATTTATTGATATTACTTTTACTTGTGGACCCTGTAGGATTTGAACCTACGACCCTCTGATTATGAGTCAGATGCTCTAACCGTCTGAGCTAAGGGTCCGGGAGAGCAAAAGTAATTAAAAGATGACAGACGCTTAATTTAGAGTATGAAGAATTCAGTAAAGGCGCTCATCATTGTGATCATTTGCTGTTGCATAGCTTGTCAATTGCCCAAAACTCCTTCAACTACCACCATAGGCATTGGCTCCTGTGCTAACCAGGATGTTCCCCAACCATTATTAGGATTAGCGGCCTCATACAAACCCGATTATTTTATTTTTCTAGGCGATAATATCTATGGCGATACGGATAACATGGATACGCTACGGGCAAAGTATAAACGATGGGGAGCACAACCTTCCTTTCAGGAATTAAAAAGAGCAACTCGTTTTTTTGCAACCTGGGATGATCATGACTTCGGTAGTAATGATGCAGGCCGTCATTATCCATATAAAAAAGAATCCAAGGAGATCTTTCTATCTTTTTTTGAAGAGCCGGATACCAGTTTGCGTAGAAAACATGATGGTATTTATCATGTGGAGTATTTAAAGGAAAAAGAAAAAACCATCCAATTGATCTTGCTGGATAATCGCACATTTAGAGATGACGTTCGACTATTTGATAGTACAGCTCCTACTCCTTGTGAACATTATTTTTATACATTAGATTACAGTGTTCATCAAAATTCCGATAGTACTTTATTGGGAAAGGAGCAGTGGAAATGGTTGGAGGAAATTTTGAGAGTGCCTGCTGACCTTCGATTAGTTTGCAGTGGTACGCAGTTTGGTATTGAGTATAATGGTTATGAAGCATGGGCCAATTATCCGAACGAACAGCAACGGTTTATTGACTTAATAAAAAAAACTCGTGCAAGTGGAGTGCTGTTTTTAACAGGTGATGTACATTATGGTGAGCTATCTAAGTTGAACGTTTCTGATCTTTATCCATTGTATGATTTTACGTCAAGTGGTATCACCTCTACGTGGAGCTTTGCCACGCCTAATAGTAATCGAATTGAAGGGCCCATCATGGACAATAATTTTGGACTTATTACTATTCGCTGGGAAAAAGATCCTGTAATCGATTTGCAGTTAATCGATGCAGCCAACAACAGCAGGGTGCAGTATCAATTTCGATTAAGTGAGATCTCATTTAATTAATATGAAAGCAGTAAAATTATTATCAGTCGTATTGACAATTTTGTTGGCAGGAGGCTGTGTGACCACTCGTGTAAAATCTTCTTCTATGCATTTTGCAGCTAATAATGTAATTGCTCATCGGGGGGCTTTTAAAAAAAATAGTTTTCCTGAAAATTCTATCGCTTCTTTACGGGAAGCTATTCGATTAGGTTGTACGGGTTCAGAGTTTGATGTTAGAATGACCGCCGATGAGGTATTAGTAGTTAATCATGATCCACATCACGGTGGGATGGATATTGAAAGTACCTTTTATGCAAAACTGCGAACTAAGTTACTTTCGAACGGTGAGGAAATTCCAACATTGGAAGCGTACTTGAAGGAGGGTATGGTTAATAATAAATCTACCCGGCTTGTTTTGGAAATAAAACCCTCTCCTTCAGGCAAAGAGCGGGGACAGCTATTGGCACAACGTGTTTGGGAGCAGGTTAAAAAAGCTAAAGCGAGTGCCTGGCTGGAGTACATCAGTTTTGACTATGCCATTCTTACTAAATTGCTTTCACTGAATGCTAACTTGGTAACACATTACCTTAATGGCGATAAATCACCGATGGAGCTGAAATCTGCCGGCATCAAAGGCCTTGATTATAATTACAAAGTTTATCAACAAAATCCGCAATGGATATCGGAAGCTAAAGCGCAAGGTCTGGTACTGAATGTGTGGACAGTGAATGAGCCTGCTCAGCTAGAGTGGTGTAATGGTAAGGGGTTTGATTTTATTACTACCAACGAACCGGAGTATTTGCTGCAAATCAAAAGATGATCACCCTTCTTTGATCTCTTCAAAATCCAAATAGTCCTCCTTTCGGCTATTAGCGGTAGGGTTGGTTTTGGCAGCTGAGGGGGACCCACCAGATCTTGAATCGGCTTGCCTATTTGTAAAACCCCCTTGTTGACTGGCCTGCTGTTCCATCTGTTCCTTCATCTGCCGAAAGCCCTTTCTGAGTGTTTTTCCGGTCAGGAAAAGGGGTACTACCAGCTTGAAAATGAAGTCAAAAGCAAAATAAGCCAGTAAAAAATAAAAGAAGTATTTCATAGACCGGCAAATATATGAAAGGGACCTCTATTGTTTTTTGGTCAAAACGGGAGGATTGCTTAAATTTGCACCCTGAAGGTGATTGAAGGGAACGAATTCGTTCCCTTCTTCTTTTTAGCTATATGGATAACAGCGCCCTGATAAGGAATTTGACAGAGAAGGTAAAACGCCTGATTGAGGTGGAAAACGACCTCTTTTTGGTAGAAATTCGGATTAAACCCACGAACAATATAAAAGTGTATATCGATGGGGATCAAGGAGTTAGCGTGGATAAACTGGTTGCGTATAACCGGAAATTCTATCGCCAACTGGAAGAGGAGGCACTATTTCCGGAGGGGGATTTTTCACTGGAGTTATCCTCCCCTGGTTTGGACGAACCGCTAAAACTTCATCGACAGTACGTTAAAAATGTGGGCCGGCCTGTTGAAGTAGTTCAGGAAGATGGCAGAAAAGTAGAAGGGGTGTTGAAAGCTGCTTGTGAAACAACAATAGAGCTGGAGATTACAAAAGGAAAAGGGAAAAAGGCGATTGTCAGCTTGTTGACAATTCCTTTACCAAGTATAAAAACAACAAAAGTTCAAATCAGATTTTAAAAACGAAACGGTTCAAAAATTTGCAGTATGGCCAGTATTAATCTTATCGATGCATTCCAGGATTTTAAAGATGCCGAGAATATCGATCGTCCGACCATGATGAAGGTGGTTGAGGACGTTTTCAAAACATTGTTACGCAAAAAGTACGGAAGCGACGAAAGCTTTGACGTGATCGTAAACGCAGAAAAAGGCGACTTGGAAATTATCCGTCGGAGGATGATTGTTGAAGATGGAGAAGTGGAGGATCCCTTAGCGCAAATTGCGTATTCTGATGCTGTTAAAATTGAGCCGGACTTTGAAGTAGGTGAGGAATTATATCAAGAGATTGACCTGCTTGACTTTGGTCGTCGTGCAATTTTGGCAGCAAAACAAACCTTAGCCAGTCGCATAGGCGATATCAAGAAAAATGTATTGGCAAAAAAATATGGAGATCGTGTTGGGGATATCATCAGTGCGGAAGTTTACCAGGTCTGGAAAAAAGAGATCTTATTACTGGATGAAGAAGGCAATGAACTTATTCTTCCCAAGAGCGAACAAATTCCTCAGGACTATTTCAAAAAAGGCGAATCTATCCGCGCTGTAATCAGAAGGGTAGACATGAAAAATAATAATCCCGTTATCATTCTTTCACGCACCGCTCCGGATTTTTTAGCCAAGTTGCTGGAAATTGAAGTGCCTGAGATCTTTGACGGTTTGATTGTAATCAAAAAGATAGTACGTGATCCGGGAGAGCGTGCTAAGGTGGCGGTGGAGTCCTATGATGATCGGATTGATCCAGTAGGTGCTTGCGTAGGTATGAAAGGTAGCCGTATTCACGGCATTGTGCGCGAATTGAAAAATGAAAATATTGATGTGATTAACTTCACTACCAATATCCAGCTATTGATTCAGCGCTCACTCACACCGGCTCGTATTACCAGCATGGAGTTAGATACTGAAAACAAACACGCCAATGTATATCTGGCTCCTGATCAGGTATCGCTGGCAATCGGACGCAGAGGTGTCAACATTAAATTGGCCTCTGAGTTAACCGGGTATGAGTTGGATGTATACAGAGATAATTTGGATGAAGAGGAAGAAGAGTTTGATATAGATCTGGAAGAGTTTACCGACGAGATCGATGAGTGGGTAATTGACGAACTGAAGCGTGTGGGCTGTGATACAGCACGCAGTGTGCTCAAATTATCTGCAGATGAATTGGAGCGCCGTACGGATTTGGAGAAGGAAACCATTAACGAGGTTCGTCGGGTGCTCCAAACCGAATTTGAAAATGAATAATAAGTTTTTTAAAACAACTGAATGTCAGCATTAAAACTTCCTCGATTACTGGCAGCGGCCAAAGAGTTCAATATTGGACAAGAAACCCTCATTGATTTTTTGGTAGGAAAGGGTTTTGCCAAGGACGAGCTGAAGCCAACCTCCAAACTATCGGAGGATATGTACCTTTCGCTCCAACAGGAATTCCAGAGCGACAAGGCCGCTAAAATGAAGAGTGACCAACTGGAACTTCCTAAAACGGCACTGGGCGATGTGCGTAAGAAAAAAGAGGACGAGGAAATTTCATTTAAGTCTGGAAAAATTGCCAAGAAAAAAGAGGAGCCTGCCCCAGCTCCGGAAAAGGAAGAGGAAGGGAAAGAGGAGGATGGGGAAGAAGCGTCTATAGTTGAAGGCCCAAAAGTGGTAAAGAAGATTGATCTGGATGCTATTGATTCGTCGGTTAGACCTAAGAAAAGAGCAAAAGCCAAAAAAGAAGAACCTGCGGCCGTAGCTGAAAAGCCTGCAAAAAAGAAAAAGGAAGCAGCGGCAGCACCAACAAAACAAGAAACTACACCAGCAGCTGTTGAACCTGTAAAACCTGTTGAAGTAGCTCCGCCAACAATCGAAAATATTGAGGTAGCTAAACTGTCGGGTCCAATAATTCTTGGGAAAATTGAACTTCCGGTCAACAATAATACACGTCCTGTACGAGAAGAAAAAAGGCCACGCAAACGTATTCCCATCACCAAAAAGGATGGAACGCATCGGGAAGTATTTATCAATAAAGACGATAACAACAGAACTGATGGTGGTTTTAACAGAGGTCGTGCGGGTAGTCAGCGTCCGCCGCAACAACGTGGTAATGTTCGCCGGGAAGACAAACTGATTGACGAAAAAGAAATTCAACGTAAGATCCAGGAAACACAAGCCAAGCTGGCGGGTGGTACGGGGAAAGGTAAGGGGGTAAAAACAAAACTTCGTCGTGCCAAACGTGAGGAAATGGCGGAATCCATGGGCGAAGAAACAACAGATAATAAGTTACAATTAACAGAGTTTATCAGTGTGAGTGAATTAGCGAGTTTGATGGATGTAAACTTTGCGGATGTGATCAGCAAGTGTATGAGTTTGGGGATCATGGTATCGATTAATCAGCGCTTAGATGCTGAAGTAATTGAACTGGTTGCCAGTGAATTTGGCTTTGTGGTGGAATTCATTGATATGGAAAAACAGGTGGAGATGGAAGAGGAAGGAGAAGAGGAGGATGGGGAAGAAGAGTTAAAACATCGTTCTCCCATTGTTACTATCATGGGTCACGTTGACCATGGTAAAACTTCCTTACTTGACCATATCCGTAATGCCAACGTGGTAGCTGGTGAGGCTGGTGGAATTACCCAGCACATTGGCGCCTATTGTGTGGAGATATCAGGGGGAAAAGAAATTACTTTCTTGGATACACCCGGTCACGAAGCGTTTACTGCCATGCGTGCTCGTGGTGCTAAGGTTACGGATATTGCTGTAATTGTAGTAGCAGCAGACGATGCCATCATGCCTCAAACGCGTGAAGCCATCAGCCACGCGCAAGCGGCGGGGGTGCCTATGATCTTTGCGGTCAATAAGATCGATAAGGATGGGGCTAATCCGCAAAAAATATATGAGCAATTATCGCAGATGAATATTTTAGTAGAGGAATGGGGTGGTAAGTTTCAGAGTCAGGAAATTTCTGCTAAAAAAGGACTGAACATCGATAAATTATTGGAGAAGATTTTGCTCGAAGCGGAGATGCTTGATCTCAAAGCTAATCCGGATCGTGGCGCGATGGGTACCATCATTGAAGCTTCTCTGGATAAGGGTCGCGGATTTGTGGCAACACTATTGGTGGAAAACGGAACCTTGCGCCCAGGAGATCTGGTAGTGAGTGGTCAATATTACGGCAGGGTGAAGGCCATGTTCAATGAGCGGAATAAAAAAGAAAAAGAGGCAGGTCCTTCAGCACCGGCTTTGATATTGGGATTGAATGGTGCACCGCAGGCCGGTGAAAAGTTCAAAGTGTATGAAGATGAGTCGGAGGCAAAAGAGATTGCTAATCGTCGGGCACAAATTTTACGTGAACAAGGTATTCGTACCAAGAAACATATTACCCTTGATGAGATTGGTCGTCGATTGGCATTGGGAAGCTTCAAGGAGCTGAATGTAATTATCAAAGGTGATGTGGATGGTTCCGTAGAGGCCTTAAGCGACTCTTTACAGAAACTTTCTACCGATGAAATTATCGTGAAGGTGATCCACAAAGGAGTGGGTCAAATCAACGAAAGCGATATTGTGTTGGCCGAAGCATCGGATGCGATTGTTATTGCATTTAACGTTCGTCCTTCACTTCAGGCTACTAAACTGGCAGAGAATGCGGGTATTGAGATCAAGATGTACTCCATTATCTATAATGCCATTGAAGAAGTCAAGAGTGCCATGGAGGGGATGCTGGAGCCAAAAACACAGGAGAAGATTGTGGCCAATGTGGAAATTCGTGAAGTGTTCAAATTTGATAAAGCTACCGTGGCAGGTTGTGCTGTACGCGATGGTAAAATCAAACGGGACTCTAAGATTCGTTTGATTCGGGATGGCATTGTGGTGTATCCTACCGCAGAAGGGGTGGTGGCCGAGCTGGCATCCTTGAAACGGTTTAAAGATGATGCCAAAGAAGTGGTATCCGGTATGGAGTGCGGGTTGACGATTAAAAACTTTACGGATATCAAAGTGGGGGATGTGGTTGAGGCATATGAATTGGAGGAAGTAAAGAGAACGCTCTAACTTTTTGTTAAACTCAAGTTGTTTTTGCATACTACTGTAAAGGCCACTTACTTTTGAGAACTATGTATAGTGTAATTAGAACCTCATTCCTTTTTTCATCGATCTTGATGGTTTTCACCCTCTGTGCACAACCCAAGAAAGTAGTGGCAGATAAAATAGCGGCTGTGGTGGGCGATCGGATCATTCTGCAATCTGATATAAAGAACTCCGTAGCGGATATGGTACGCCGGGGCGAAAGTTTGCCTCCGAATGCCGAATGCATGATCATGGAGCAGGCGGTGGTCTCCAAAGTAATGATGTTACAGGCTGAAAAGGATTCGTTGCCTGTTACCGACGAGGATGTGGAGGCAGATTTGGATAATCGCATTCGTACGTACATCAACCAGTTTGGCAGTCAAGAGGCAGTGGAAGAGATAGCGGGCAAAACCATTTATCAAATAAAGGATGATGCGCGTGAGTCGGTGCGTGAGCAAAAACTGGCTGCCTCCATGCAACGTAAAATTGTGGAGCATGTACGCATCACACCGGTGGAGGTGAAGGCCTGGTTTGATAAAATTCCAAAGGATAGTTTGCCTTTTTACGAATCTGAACTAGAAATAGGACAGATTGTAATTTATCCAAAAGCCTCGCGTGATCTGGAGCAATATATAGTAGGGGAAATGAACAACTACCGCCGGCAGATCGAATTGAAACTGACCACCTTTGATCAATTAGCCAAGCGTGTTTCTGAAGATCCGGGAAGTAAGGATCGCGGAGGTCAGTATCAACTAAATCGTAATGAAAAAACCTGGGACCCCGTATTTCTTTCTACCTCATTCCGATTAAAAGAGGGGGAGGTCTCTCCGCCTGTTAAATCAAAATTTGGATTTCATATTATCCAAATGGTCCAGCGTAATGGGGATGATGCTATTGTTCGACATATCCTTCGCATACCTCCTGTAACATTGGATGAATTGGATCAGGCCAGGCGTAAACTGGATACCGTTCGTTCTAAAATTATTGCCGGAACACTTACTTTCAGCGGGGCAGCTACCAAGTATAGCGATGAGGAGTCAGCTAAATACACGGGCCCTTACTTGACCAATCGTGATGGTTCAACATTTGTAACTATCGATCAATTGGATAAAGATATGGTCAACTTGCTGGCAAAGTTGAAAACGGGCGATTACTCAATGCCCGCTGCCTACGAAAATGAACAAGGTAAAAAAGGTGTTCGTATTGTACATCTTAAATCTCGTTCAGTTCCGCATCGGATGAACCTGCACGATGATTATAGCAAGATTGCACAATTTGCGCTGGACGAGAAAAAAGCTAAATTGATGGAGAAGTGGATCCTGGATAAATTGGAAACCTATTACGTGAACATTGATCCGGCTACGGCCGAAGAGTGCCCCCAGTTGAAAAAATTCTCAGCTGATAATTGATCCTCTATGAGTGACTCAATCAAACATGAATGCGGACTGGCTTTGATTCGTCTGCGTAAATCCTTTTCTTATTATCAGCAACAATACGGCACGTCTCTTTGGGGGTTGAATAAGTTGTACCTCCTTATGGAAAAGCAGCACAATCGCGGACAGGATGGTGCAGGTGTGGTAGCTGTGAAACTTCACACAGAGCCGGGGTATCCGTTCATGAATCGGATTCGTAGTAACGCCCCCCAGGCTATTGCTGATATTTTTCATCGCATAGGGGAGCAGATCAATGAATTTGAAAAATACAATCCAGGCGTGCGTAACCATCCTGGATTATTAAAAGGGCATATTGATTTCATGGGAGAGATCTTGTTGGGTCATCTCCGGTATGGAACGCAGGGGAAAAATAAGTTGGAGTATTGTCATCCTTTTATCAACCGGCACATTATGCCTGCAAGAAATTTGGCGCTGGCCGGAAACTTTAATATTATTAATGCAGAGGAATTATACGCACACATTGGAAAGCAACCAAAGGAGGATCTTCGTTCCAGTGATTTAGCTGCCTTGCTAGAACTGATCTACCAATTTCTAAATGAGGCGGATGAGAAAGCCCCAGATCAATTGGACATCAAATCGGTATTGCAGAAAACAATTCCTTTATTGGATGGTGGTTATAATGTAGGTGGTGTAACAGGGAATGGAATTGCATTTGTATTTCGTGATCCTCATGGCATTCGTCCTTCCTATTATTATATCAACGAGGAAGTAATAGTAGCGGCTTCAGAGCGTGCTGCCATTCGTACTACATTTAATGTTCCGGAGAATCAGGTTCAGGAGTTAATGCCAGGACAGGGGCTGATTGTGTATGAGGATGGGCGTGTGGCAATTGAACAACTGGTACCGCCTAAGGAAAGAAAGGCCTGTAGTTTTGAACGAATATATTTTTCAAGAGGCAGTGACGAAAAAATTTATCGCGAACGTAACCAACTGGGCTTTAGATTGAGCGAGTCCGTATTGGAAGCTATCCAGCATGATTTGCGCAATACTATCTTTTCCTTTATCCCTAACACTGCTGAAACGGCTTTCTATGGCATGCTCAAAGGAATGGAGCAATACCTTAACCGCATTAAGATAGAACGAATATTAAGTTGGGGTAAGGATTTTGATGAAGAGAAGTTGCGGGAGATGATTAACCGCACTATTCGTATCGAAAAGATTGCCATCAAGGATGTAAAAATGCGTACGTTCATTACGGAGGATGTGAATCGAAATGAAATGGTACAGCACGTGTACGATATTACCTACGGTACCGTACGCCCGGATGAGGACACTTTGGTAGTCATTGATGATTCAATTGTACGTGGTACCACACTTAAGGAGAGTATTATTCGAATGTTGGGACGTTTGCGCCCCAAAAAGATCATTGTGGTTTCTTCTTCTCCACAGATCCGTTATCCGGATTGTTATGGAATTGATATGAGCAAGATGGGTGATTTTATTGCCTTTAACGCGGCGGTTTCTTTGTTGAAAGACGCAGGGCGAACTGCTTTTCTGCAAGAGTTGATGGATCATTGCCAAAGGATGGAAAAAGAAGGCAGGTTACAAGAGGAAAATGTAGTTCGACAACTCTATAAACAATTCACTACTGAACAAATTGCCGCTAAAATTGCTTCGTTAATAACACCGCCTGAATTGAATATTCCGGTGGAAGTGATTTTCCAGCGTATTGAAGACCTGCACGCTTCTTGTCCTAACAATTTAGGGGATTGGTATTTTACAGGAAATTATCCAACTCCGGGAGGTAATCGGGTTGTCAACAAAGCCTTCATGAATTACATGGAAGGGAAAAATGTCAGAGGGTATTAAAGGGGGTGCCTTTATTTATTTTTTACTTACCAGGTAAACGCCACTAAATATAAGCAAGGCAGCTACTGCCTTCTCAACACTGAATTGTTCTTGCAAGAACAAGGTTGCAATGATGGCAGCAAATACGGGTTGTGTATAGATATAACCTCCGGTGATACTTGCTCCCAGGTGTTTAAGTCCATAGGTAGTGAAGGAGTACGTAAGAAAAGTTCCAAAGAAAATAAGCACTCCCAATGACACTAGTTGAGAAAAAAGGGCTTGTTCCCAATTGATGCGCACTACATCGGACCAACAAAAAGGAAGGATAAGTATAAATCCAAATGTAAATACCCAGCGAATCACATGTAAGGGTGGGTAACGTGTCATCAATGGTTTAGCCAAAATAAAATAGACGGCATAAGAAATGGCGTTTATCAGGATCAGGACATCACCTGTGATGGAAGAAATGCCACTGCCATCTTTTGATAGAATTAATAATATGGCACCTGCCATTCCCAGTGTCAATCCGATCCCTTTAAACCAGGTAAAGGATTCCTGCAGCCAAAGTAGTGCAAACAACGTTATTAGCATGGGCGTGCTAAGCATTAATAAAGCTGCATGAATCGTTGAGGTGAGGGTAAGTCCCTTGATAAATAACATTTGATTGATAACCACACCCGTCAACGCACATCCTACAAAACGAGGGATATCTTTTTTATCAATCCCGGCATTTCTGCTTGAGAAAACCCACAGTATCCAAAATAATAATAAGGTGATCCCAACTCGAAAAAAGTTAACACCAAAGACACCGATCAGAGAAGGTGAAATATGTTTTACCAACCCTAGATTGACGGCAAAGAAAAGATTAGTGAGTAATACGGCAATATGTGCTTTTCGGGTTGCTGACATGGTACGCAAATTACTAGTTGTTTTTCCCTTGTATGGTTTTAAGCCAGGGACCTAAGGTTTGTTGCAAAGTAAGGGAAGGAGGCGTATAAGGGTGGTAAGAAAAATGTTCCGCCATCACTATGGCGTTTTTTATTGAAAAATGTTTTTGCGCTAATAGAGGAGCCCAACCTTTTTGTTGGCAATAGCTAGCTAAATATTCTTGTTCGGGTTGTCCGGGGGTTGGAACACATACCAGCTTTTTTTGCAGTGGCAACAATTCCATCAACGATGTATATCCGCTCCTGCAAATAATTAGTGATGCTTTTTCAATTTCGGCCAACAAATCCTCGCTATTCAGGTGTTCATGTACACTACCGCTTGATTTACCATAGAGCAACCGGAGCAAATCGCCGGTGTCACCGGTACTTCCCTGAAAGATTTCCGGCCTGCCTTTTACCAAGGTAAACGAACCTGTATAGTTGGATAAGGAACGAACTATTAATGCTTCAAAGATCTCTCGCTGTGGTTCGGGCCCCGAGATTAATAAAAGTATATGTGTTGCAGGAGTGCCTGCACTAATACTACGATTGAATCGATTTAGTATTCCTGTATATCGGATGGTAGTAGCTGGCAATTGTATGGGATTGGATAATTCTCCGGCTAAGGCCCAGTTACCCTTATGATCAGGCACCCATAGCTCATCAAATTTTTTGACTAATCGATACACAATCTGTTGTAACAATCGATCTACCCATATTCCTTGACCTGTTTTAATTAGCAACTGATGCGTGATCAATACGGAGGATATGCCCGGGTGGTTCAACCCGTATCTGTTATCAGCAATGACCGCATTCAATTTCCATTGCGCTATTTGTGTTGCCAACCATTTTTTTTCGTCCCTGATCTGTTTTAACAAGCTTGGCATTTGCCAGAGTAATAGCAGGAGGAGGAGAGCTTTGTTTTGTGAATAGCGCACCTCTGTTCCCGGAGTTTCAACAAAGGGGAGGTCAGGGAATTCTTGTTGCAACAACTTTCCTGACCTTCCATTGACCCCTATGATAACCTGGCAATTTTGCTCCAATAGCCAGTTGATGATGGGGATACAGCGGGTAGCATGTCCCAATCCCCAGTTTAGAGGCGCTACCAGTACGCGAGGCCATGAAGAATTCAAGAAATTTTATTTAGGATTGGGCAATAAATTGCTTGTAAAATAGTTTTTATTGAGGACTTTTAAGTTATGAAGCAACTTGTTTTAGGAATCTGTCTGCTGGTTTTGTTGAGCTCACTGAGCGCATGTGCACGCAACTACTATTCCAGCAAAGCCTCAAAAAATTGTGGTTGTCCCGGTCAACATGTTCGCTAAGCCCTGACCAAACCATAAAAGTTAATTGCTTACCGAAGTTTTTCAATAGCCTGCTGCAATTTGCACAGGAACACAGGGATCTCTTCTTCTTTACATGTACCTACACTTAATCTGTACCAGGGAGAGTCAGTTCCGGTTCCAAATGCATAGAAGGGAACTAAGGCAAGACAGGCTTGATCCAACAAATACCTGGTAACGGCCGATTGGGAATCTAAGATTGTATTTTCTGCTGTTCGCTTTCCTTTTAAATCAATACGGACAGTGAGGTAAATTGCTGCTTCTGGTGCTATGGAGTCCACTGCTAAACCTGCCTCCTTCATTTTTTGAAATCCATTATGAATGGAGCGTAATCTTTTCTCAATTTCTGCCTTAAATCCAATCAAGTAAGTATCGATGGCAGCGGTATTGGCTAAAAATCCTGTTAATGCTTTTTGCTCTGCCATAGGTGCCCAAGCTCCGACATGGGAAAGAATCATTTTCATTTTTTGGATCAGGCCAGCGGGGCCCATTGACCAACCCACACGTACTCCGGTAGCGGCAAACACCTTGCTGATGGCATCAATGAAAACGGTATACTCCTTCATGGCTGGGCAAATAGAAACGGGATCGTGATGCTGAATGGATCCGTAGGTCAGATGCCAGTACATCTGGTCATACATCACATATAGTTTTTTCTTCAGGGGGCCTCTACGTTTATTTTCCTCCAGCACTAACTCGCATATGGCCGCCAACTCTTCTTTTGTAAAAGTGGTACCCGTTGGATTCTGTGGTGAACACAACGCGAGTAAACTGGCATCTTGAATATGCGGCCGAATCATATCGGCCGTAGGCATAAAATTGGTATCGGCTGTGGTTTCAATCAATACGTGTTGGCCCTCTACAAAATGGGAGTAGTGATGATTATTCCAGGAAGGGGCTGCATAAATTATTTTATCGCCTTTATCACATATGGCTCTGAACAAAGTGTAGATGAGCGGTCTTCCACCGGAAGCAATCAATATCTCGCTGGTGTTATAAGAGAGGCCTTGTTTTTGTTGGATGAAAGTAACCAGCTGTTCTCTTAGATCAAGATTTCCTTCAGCCGCAGGATAGTTGGTATGGTGTTGACGATAAGCTTCAATAATTCCTTGCTCCAATGCCGCAGGTATGGGAAAAATGGAGGGATCAAAATCACCGACGGTAAAATTATAAATATGAGTTCCTTGTTTGATCTTTTCTTTGATCTCAGCGCCTAGTCGGACGATCTCGGAGCCAATAAGGGTCTCTGCTAGTTGGGAAAAAAGCATCGGTGTTTTTGCTGCTGCGAATGTAGCTTATTTCTTGGGCAGCTTGGGAGTAAATTGAAATATTGTTTTGATCAAATGCCATACTGCGGGCTTAACTTTGCACTTGCTGCAAAACAACTGTTTATGTTCAATTTAATATTGTTTGGGCCTCCGGGGAGCGGTAAAGGGACGCAATCTGATCGGTTGGGTGAAAAATATGGGCTCAAACACTTGTCAACAGGCAATTTGTTGCGACAAGAGATTAATGACAAAACTGAGTTGGGGCTTTCTGCCAAAAGCTATATTGACTCCGGGAAATTGGTGCCTGACCAAGTGGTAATTGGCATGGTCGATTCTTTTTTTGAACAACATAAGCAGGCCAGTGGATTTTTATTTGACGGATTCCCGCGCACGGCGGCACAAGCGGAGGCATTGGACAATTTATTGGCCAGCAAACAAACGTCTATTGCTACAGTTATTGCGTTGGATGTGAGTGAAGAAGAAGTGGTGAAGCGTTTGCTCAATCGTGGAAAATTGTCTGGCAGAAGCGATGATGCTGACGAAACTGTGATCCGGAAACGTTTTGCCGTTTATTTAGCAGAAACAAGTCCTGTGGCAGCGCACTATAAGAATGCAGGAAAATTTGAATTGATCCCGGGCGAAGGCACAGTTGATCAAATCTTTGAATCACTGTGTTTGATCATCGACGCTAAAATCTAATTATTACCGGCCCTGTTCAAGATCTCCAGCTCTTCTTCATTGAGCGAACCCATTCCTTTTGCATTGATCTTATCAAGAATGATATCAATACGATCCTCTGATAAATGCGGTGTTCTCTTAAAAAGTCTTCGTGTTGCTTTATAAAATAACTGTTCTTTTAAAGGAAGTCTAATTTTTTTAGGACTATTAGGATTGAAAAGTTGACCGGCCCAATCAAATAAGCTACTCATCCAGGCACTGGTATCAATTCCACGGCCAATTAAACGCATAAAAATAAATCCTGTCAACCCTCCTGCCAGGAGTGGTAAATAGCTTAGCGGTTGATCCAAAGGTCGAGTAGTCAGAGTAATAAGGATGTATAAACTACTCAATGCCCATAATGGGAACCCACCCAACAGGCTTGGCATTATTCTATACTCAGGTGTAAGTAGCGTCGTTGCCACTGCAATGGCCATAACTGCGGCCGTAGATCCCATATCACTACTGGTGCTACCCACAGACGGAAAAAACAGTGATGCTACTACATAAGTGAGACCACCCGCCCAAGCTCCATAGAGATATAGTGGAATGATTTTTCGATTGCCACTGAGGTCTTGAAAAATAAAACCAAAGGCCCAAAGCCAGAGCATATTGCCTATGACCATCCAAATACCCAGATTAGCAAATGGAAATGTAAAAAGGGTCCACCAGTGCGTAAGGATCTCTCCGGCGGAAGAGGGTAGTAAAAACCAGGGAAGAATAGAAGTACGAAAGGTTGCTTCCAATACAGCTCTGTCCTGATAAAAGAAAAAGAGATAGGCTTTACATAAGGAAAGTGTTATAAATACAATCAGATTGGCTGCTACCAGCTTAATCAATGCGTTGCTGGCATCTCCCAACGTTAATCTTCGGCTAGAGGAGTAGTTCATACTATCAATACAACGAACGGCGATTAGTTTTGTTCCAATAATACACAATCAAAAATCCGGTAATAGCACCACCCAGGTGAGCAAAATGAGCAATATTATCTCCGGGTATGGAAGTAACACCTCCGAACAGATCAATGGCTGCTAAACCCAACATGGCCCATTTGGCTTTAACGGGAAAAGGGATGAACATGATAAATAATTCAGTGTTGGGGAATACGAAGGCAAAAGCTGCCATCACACCCATCACAGCCCCACTGGCGCCCAAGGCGGGCGAGATGGCGCCAATATTATCTTGAATTGCCTTATAATTATTAGCTTGAAAAAAAGAAAGTAATTCCTCGCAACGAACATACTGCATACCCAAGTGTAGTGCTGCTGCTCCTAATCCACATGCCAGATAGAAAAATAAAAAACGCTCTCCTCCCCAAACATTCTCCAACACACGTCCAAACATCCAAAGAGTAAACATATTGAAGAGAATATGAAAAAAAGTACTGGGCGAATGCGAAAACATGTGTGTTACAATTTGATAGGGCTTGAACTGCTGCCCAGCTTCCGGGGCGCCTGATTCCACTAATAGTTTATGCAGCTGATCTGGCATGATTGGCCAGAGCATAAACCACTCAGTAATCGAAAAGCGATTTGCCAATGTTAATTGTGCAATAAAAACCAGGGCATTGATGATGATCAGGTTTTTTACGATCGGGGGAAACCCATTGGGCCTCGTGAATCGAAAGTCACTCATGGTGCAAAAGTACGCGAATAGCGCTATCGTCTTTTTAATTGTACAATATTCTCAATATGATGGGTGTGTGGGAACATGTCCACGGGTTGCACTTTTGTTAATTGGTAGTGCGCATCCAATAACTGTAAGTCCCTTGCTTGTGTAGCCGGGTTACAACTAACATAAACAAGGGTGGGTGCACCGATTTCAATCAATTTCTCAATTAATTTAGGATGCATGCCGGCACGCGGGGGATCTGTTACCACTACATCAGCTTGTCCTTGTGCTTCAAAAAAATCACTGGTACAGATATCAATCACATCGCCTGCAAAAAAAGAAGTGTTATCCAAATTGTTTAACCGTGCATTTTCTCGAGCATCTTCAATGGCGGCTGCCACCTGTTCCACACCAATAATTTTTTTAGCACCTGGGCTCATAAAAATGCCAATACTACCTGTTCCGCAATAGAGGTCGTATAAAGTTTCTTGACCGGTTAATCCGGTAGCTTCTTCGGTTAACTGATATAATCTTTCCGCCTGCTTAGTGTTGGTTTGAAAAAATGAACGGGGTCCAATCTTGAATCGAAATTTTTTTTGGTAACGCGTGTTGCATAACTCTTCCTCAATAAATCCCTGACCGGTGAATGGGATTGATTCGAGATCAAAAATGCTATCGTTCCATTTTAGGTTAACAGTATACAAAAGCGTAGTGATCAAAGGAAATTCTTTTTGTAAACTCTCCAGCAACGGAAATAGGCGTGTTGGATCATCTTCGCCTACTATCAAATTGACCATTACTTGCCCTGTTTCGCAAATTCGAATCTGCAGGTTGCGTAAAAAGCCGGTATGCAAACGATAATCATAAAAACTTAACTGGTGCTGTTGTGCGTAGGACTTAATAAATAATCGAAGTTGGTTGGTGGGTTCGGCTTGTAAATGACAAGTAGTGATATCCACCACCTTATCAAAAAAACCCCGAGCATGAAAACCCACTGCATTGGTGGTAGCGGCAATGGCAGAGTTACTTAACTCGCTGGGTAATAAAAAACGTTTACTGCTAAAGGTGTATTCTATTTTATTACGGTATTGAAATGTATGTTGACTTCCTACGATAGGATCCAATGTAGGTAGTTCAATCTTTCCGATCCGTTTTAAGGTTTGTTCTACTTGTTGTTGTTTGTAGCGCAATTGCCACTCGTAGGGAAGTTCCTGCCACTGACAACCGCCACAAATACCTGTGTGTGCACAACGTGCAACAACCCGATGAGGTGCGTAGGCATGAAAATGGTAGGCCGTTCCCTCTGCCCAGTCTTTTGTACTCTTATGTATCCGTACGTCTACCCGATCTCCGGGAACTGCACCCTCTATGAAAATAACTTTACCATCGATTCTGGCCAGGCATTTTCCTTCCGCTGCGTAATCCTCTACCAATACCTGAGTAATGATCTTTGGTTTTTTTATTCGCCGCATTTGACAAAGATAAAGGCGCTGTCCTCTTGATTTTTAATAACTTTATCCTTCTATATGCGTATTAAAAATTGGTTGACTAGTTGCTTTTGTTTGCTGGGCTTTTATGGGTTGGCACAAACCGGGTATGAGATCAAGGTCACTTTCAGACCCTATAAAAATCAATACATCTACCTGGGGCATTATTTTGGCAAAACCTATCCTATCATTGACTCTGTCCAGTTAGATAACAATAGTACCGGTATTTTTAAAGGAACAAAGGCATTGCAAGGCGGGATCTATTTGATAGGATATCCCAATCGATCCGGTTTTTTTGAAATCTTATTAGATAAACAGCAACGTTTTTCAGTGGTAGCGGATTCTGCTACAGTGCCCACCGGTATTCAATTTATTGGTTCGCCTGATAATGAGTTGTTCAATACATATCAACGTTCAATGGGAGAAAAAGGGTCGCAGATTAATGTGGTACGCGAATCACTGAAGAGTGCCAGCAGCACTGACTCTGTGCACCTAAACCAAGAGTTGATCCGATTGGATCAGGATCTACGTTCTTACAGAGAAAAAATGATTGTCGAGCACCCGAATACCATACTCAGTGCCCTATTGCTTGCTATGAAAGAGCCTGTGCTTCCGGTTAATTTACAAAAGCCGGCTACACGGGAAGATTCTGTAGCTGCTTTTCGCTACTACAAAGAAAATTACTGGGCGGGGGTTAATTTTTGGGATGGTCGTTTAGCCTACACCACTTTTTTTGAGGATAAATTGGATCGTTACTTTACCCAACTGGTAGCCCCACATTCAGACTCAGTAAATAAGGAGATGGACTACATGCTGAGTTTTGCAAAAGCTAATGCAGAAATGGAGCGATTTTTATTACTTCGTTTTGTCAACCGCTACTATTCTCAGCGATACATGTGGGAGGATGCGGTATTTGTTCATCTCTATGAAAAATATTTTGCTACCAACCCCCCTTCCTGGCTTAGCGAGCAAGGCAAGAAAACTATTACGGATCGCGCATATAGCTTAATGGCTAATATTTTTGGAAGCCCGGCCGCTGAAATTCAACTTCCCGATTCCACAGGAAAATCTACATCACTCTATGGGTTGAACAATGAATATACATTGGTGGTGTTTTGGGATCCACTTTGTGGGCACTGTAAGGAAACCCTGCCTAAAATTGATTCCATCTATCAATTACGCTGGAAAACCCAACACTTGGGTATTTATGCGGTTGCCAAAGAAAACGATGGAACACGCAAGGATTGGTTGAAATTTATAGGAGATATGAATTTAGGTCACTGGAGTCACGTTTATTATTCAAAGGACGCGGAAAAAGAACGTGTGAATAATAATGTGCCAGGGTATTCGCAGCTCTATGATGTACAATCCTTTCCTACGCTCTACCTTCTGGATAAGGACAAACGAATTGTCGCAAAGAAACTGTCGGTTGAACAGATCGACGAAATATTGCAATTGAAGTTGCAGGGAAAGAAGTAGAAAGCTTAAATGTCTTTTATCACATCCGCTATCAACAGTGGTCTTCCCAGTGTATAGTAGTGCAATGCAGGCACTCCCGCCTTTTTTAGTTCACGAGACTGCATCAGCAACCACTCACGTCCTACTTTTTCTACGTCCAGATCTGTTTTGCATCGAAGCACTTCATTAGACAAGTCGGTGGGCAGGTCGATATTAAATGTTTTAGGAAGATGGGTCAGTTGTTTTTGGGTATAAATGGGCTTTAGGCCTGGAATAATAGGTACCGTTATGCCAATATCCCTGCAGTCTTTTACAAATGCATGGTACTTGGCATTGTCAAAAAACATTTGCGTAATGATATAGTCGGCACCGGCATCCACTTTTTGTTTCAAATGCTGCAAATCAATTTCTTTATTGGGAGCCTCAAAGTGTTTTTCGGGGTAGCCGGCTACCCCGATACAGAACTTTGTTTTTTGTGTATCTCTTAGTTCTTCCTCTAAGTAAATACCATCGTTGAGCGCCACAACCTGGCGAAGCAGGTCCACAGCGTAATTATGTCCGTCTGGTTCCGGCTCAAATACACTTTCATTTTTTGCGGCATCGCCTCTTAACACCAACACATTATCTATACCCAGGTAATTTAAATTGATCAGGGCATCTTCCGTGTCGTTGACACTAAATCCACCGCAAATCAAATGGGGAACGGTGTCTACATTGTATTTGTTCATGATGGCCGCACAAATACTTTCCGTGCCGGGCCGTTTACGTACCACTATTTTTTCAAAACTGCCATCTGTTTTTTTTTTAAACACATGTTCGCTACGATGGTATGTAACATTGATAAAGGAAGGGTTGAAAACCATCAATGGATCCAAGTGTTTGTATAACGCATCAATACCCCTGCCTTTTAATGGGGGCAATACTTCAAAGGAAATAAGCGTATGTTTGGCTTGATTAATGTGATCGATGACTTTCATGGGTATGTAATGTACAAACTTACATACTTTTGCTTTATGCAGTTGAAGATTCGCACAGAAAACCTCATCAAACAATATGGTACACGAACAGTTGTTAATCAGGTTTCTTTTGAAGTAGGACAGGGCGAAATTGTTGGTTTGTTGGGTCCCAATGGGGCTGGTAAAACCACGTCCTTTTATCAAGTGGTAGGCTTGATCAAGCCTGATGCTGGTAAAGTGTTTATCAATGAGCAGGATATTACCACCTTGCCTATGTATAAAAGAGCGCAAATGGGTATTGGTTACCTGCCCCAAGAGGCCTCGGTATTTCGAAAACTTACCGTTGAGGATAATATTGCAGCGGTATTAGAGATGACTCAACTTAGTAAAACTCAACAACGGGAAAGACTCGAATCTTTATTACAGGAGTTTCGGCTCCAGCACGTAAGAAAAAGTAATGGCGATGTATTGAGTGGTGGAGAAAGGCGCCGTACAGAAATTGCAAGGGCATTGGCTGTGGATCCCAAGTTTATCTTATTGGATGAACCCTTTGCCGGTATCGATCCTATTGCCGTAGAGGATATTCAAGCTATTGTGGCAAAATTGAAATACAAGAATATTGGGATCTTGATCACTGACCATAATGTAACAGAGACCTTGTCTATCTGCGATCGTGCATATCTGTTGATTGAGGGGCGTATTTTTAAACAGGGTACTGCCGAAGAATTGGCCGAGGATGAGCAGGTGCGTCACTTATACCTCGGACGCAACTTTGAATTAAAAAGAAAAGATTGGTTGCATGAAGAGGCGGCTCAGTCTTCCTCCATTACTAATTGATTTCCTTTTTTGCTAATGGACTATCGTCAACTTCCCAAAATTGAATTGCATCTGCATCTGGATTGTAGCTTGAGTTATGAGGTGGTGCAACAATTGGATCCGGCCGTAACACGTTTGCAGTTCGAGAATGAATTTATTGCTCCACTTCCTGCCATTAATTTAGTTGAGTATATCAATCGCTCTGCTCGCGGGTTTCTTTTGATGCAAACGGCTGCTCAACTTCGTTTAGTTACATTAGATGTGTTACGTCAATTAGATTCCGATGGTGTTATTTACACAGAACTTCGCTTTGCTCCACTTTTGCATACGCAACAAGGACTTACGCCTACGCAGGTAATAGAAGCTGTACAAGAAGCGTTGATCGAAGCAACCTCTTTATATCGGGTTATTCCCCGGTTGATACTTTGTACACTTCGGCATTTCTCTGAGATGCAGAGTATGGAAACCGTTCACTTGGTAGAAAACTTTATGGCGCAGGGCTGGGTGGTTGGGTTTGATATTGCCGGGGATGAAGCCGGATATCCTGTTGTTACCCATCAACAGGCCTTTGATTATGCGCATGCCAAGACTATTCCTGTTACGGCACATGCTGGTGAAGCATGCGGTCCTTCCAGCATACGGGAAGTATTAAAACATTTCAAGCCCTCGAGAATAGGACATGGCGTTCGTTCAATCGAAGATCCCCAATTGTTGGATCAATTAAAATTGCAACGTATTCATTTGGAGGTTTGTCCCAGCAGTAACCTGCGCACAAATATCTATCCCTGCTATGCGGAGCATGTTATTGATCAGCTGTACAGAAATGGGGTATCCCTTAGTGTAAATACCGATGCCAGAACGGTTACTCCTGTTACATTGAGCGAAGAGTACCAGCAATTGTCAGCAACTTTTGGATGGACTTTGTCGGATTTTTTACATTGTAATCTGCAAGCCCTAAACTGTTCGTTTGCCACCCCTTCAGTCAAAGATTCCTTACGACCCATTCTGCAATTGGCGTATAGCTAACCGATTTTGATTAATTTTCCCTACCAATGAATCTGCTTTCCCCCGCCATATCCTCATTGGCCCGGATGCGTTCCTGGCGGATAAATGCATGGCGAGACAATCCGTTGAATGCACAACGAGAGGTTTTGCAGGACCTGGTTACCTCAGCTCAGTATACAGAATTTGGTCGTAGGTATAATTTTGGATCGCTTTTTAATGTTCATTCATTCAAAAAAGCCATACCCATTCATACCTATGAGGATCTAAAGCCCTATATCGATCGAATTGTGGCGGGTGAACAAAATATATTATGGGACACACCCATCAATTGGTTTGCTAAAAGTAGCGGTACTACCAGCGAGAGGAGCAAGTTTATTCCTGTTAGTGAGGAGGCTTTACAGGAAGGGCACTATAAAGCTTCCAAAGATGTACTCACGCTTTATTACTGTCATCGTCCAGATTCGGCCTTGTTAACCGGCAAAGCATTGGTCATTGGAGGAAGTCATACATTGAGTCCGCTCAATCCGGAAGCGCAGGTGGGGGATCTAAGTGCCGTATTGCTACAAAATTCTCCCTTTTGGGGGCATTGGTTTCGCACTCCTGATTTGCAGGTGGCGCTTATGGACGAATGGGAGGCAAAAATTGAGAAACTGGCCGAGCAAACTGTTTTAGAAAATGTTACTTCCATATCCGGTGTGCCTACCTGGACCATGGTATTGTTCAGAAAAATTCTTGCGCTAACCGGAAAGTCAACAATTGCAGAAGTATGGCCTTCGCTTGAATTATATCTACACGGGGGTGTTTCATTTGCGCCTTACAAGCAACAATTTTCTGCCTTATTGGGAAAAGAAGTGACTTACCTGAATATGTACAATGCCAGTGAAGGATTTTTTGCTGCACAAGACGATCCTGCTCAGAATGGAATGTTACTATTTACAGATCATGGAATTTTTATGGAATTTATGCCAGTTGGTGAATATGGATCTGCCAGTCCAAGAACTATTGGCTTACAAGACGTGGAAATTGGGCAGCGCTATGCATTGGTGATTAGCACTAATTCAGGTCTATGGCGTTATTTGGTAGGAGATACCATTGAGTTTGTTTCATTGCATCCATTTCGCATACATGTAGTAGGTCGGTTAAAACATTATATCAATGCATTTGGCGAAGAAGTGATTGTTGACAATACGGACAATGCCATTGCAGCTGCCTGTGCTCAAACGGGGGCTGCTGTAGTTGATTATACGGCCGCCCCGATCTATTTTGGAGAACACTCTAACGGCGCTCACGAGTGGCTGATAGAGTTTGAACAACCGCCTTCCTCATTGGAACTTTTTGCTACCATCCTGGATCAGTCCTTGCAGAAACTCAACAGTGACTACGAAGCAAAGCGATATCGCAGTATTGCGTTGCGTGAGCCCGTGGTTTGTCAAGTAGCAAGAGGAACCTTTGCCGCCTGGCTTAAACAAAAGGGAAAATTGGGCGGACAACATAAGGTTCCCCGTTTAAGTAATGATAGAACTGTTTTGGAGCAAATCTTGCAGCTGAATAACCCTACTTTTGTGACAACTTAATTAATAAAAAGGATGAAACTACTCGAGAATAAAGTGGCTATCATTACAGGAGCCGCACGTGGTATTGGCGAGGGCATCGCCTTACTTTTTGCAGAACAGGGAGCGCATGTTGCTTTTACCTATGTGAGTGAAGGAAGTGCCGATAAAGCAAAGCAATTAGAGAGTCGTTTACAGGGAATGGGTGTTAAGGCTAAAGCCTGGAAAAGTAATGCGGGCGATGCGGCGCAATGCGAACAATTGGTGAGTGAGGTATTGCAGGAGTTTGGCACCATTGATGTTTGTGTAAATAATGCCGGGATCTCAAAAGATAATTTAATAATGCGTCTTACGCCTGATCAGTGGAATGAGGTCATTCAAGTTAATCTGAACAGTGTTTTCTATATGACCAAGCAAGTAATTAAACCTATGATGAAAGCACGTAGGGGTTCAATTATCAATATGAGCTCGGTAATTGGTGAGATGGGCAATGCGGGACAAAGTAGTTATGCGGCCAGCAAGGCTGGTATAATTGGGTTTACCAAATCGGTAGCTAAGGAATTAGGCAGTAGAAATATTCGTTGTAATGCTATTGCCCCAGGATTTGTAGAAACGGATATGACCAGTTATCTCAAAGAAGGGGAAGCCGGCGAAAAGTACAAAGCCGGAATTCCGCTGGGGCGTTTTGCATCTGCACGGGATATTGCTAATGTTACTTTGTTCTTGGCTAGCGATCTTTCCTCTTATGTAACAGGGCAAACCATCAGCGCCTGCGGAGGATTGAATATCTAATCATTTTTTATCAGCCAATCACAAATTCCGGCGCAATTATCAGGGTCTAACTGCCAGGGTTGATTCACCCCTTTTTGAATGATACCATGGCTTTTTTGCTTGCCTCACTTACTATTAATTTTCCGCTGATGGCGGCACGTTCAATAAATAATTGATCCCAATGTTCCGTGTTTTGCCAGAAAACCGTTTTGAGTGCACAAAGCGCTTCTTCGCTACTATTTAACAACTGCGTTACTAACCGATTGATGCCTTCGTCCAATCCAATTGAATCAGTGTATAACTCTGCAAACAATCCTCTCTCATGGGCCCAGCTGGCACTACGCCATCCCGTTGCGTCTATTGCTAATTGAGAAAATGCAGAAAGTCCAATTTTTCGTTCTACGGCGGGTCCCACCACAAAGGGGCCAATCCCAACGGCCAACTCACTCAATTTTACTGCAGCGTCTTCTGTGGCCAGGGCATAGTCCACTGCTGCGGCAAGACCCACGCCTCCTCCCACACATTTTCCCTGAATGCGGCCCACAATAATTTTACCGCAGGTGCGCATGGCATTGATCACCTCCGCAAATCCACTGAAAAACTGCAGTCCTTCCTGTTGGTTATTCAATTGGGATAATTCATCAAAAGAGGCACCGGCACAAAAAGCTTTTTGTCCCTGACTGCGTAAAAGAATAAGTCTGCAATCCGCGTTTGTGCCCGCTTCCCGAATGGCCATTGCCAATTCTTGCAATAAGGCACCGGGCAGGGAATTGCTTTGTGGATGAAAAAATTCAATACTACAAAGTCCGTGTTGCACACTTGATTTTACATAAGCCTTTTCCATAAAACCTATTTAGACAGTTTGTTCTTTTTTAGCAACCATGGTTAGAATGGTGGCAATACCGGTGATCTCGTTGCTTTCATCTAAAATTTCTACTAACCATTTTACGATTCCTTTATCAATTTCATCTCCGCGTTTGGCATCGGCCGGATTTTCCACCACTCTTTTATCCTGAATCAATTTTTCCTTACAAGTAAATCTAATTTTTATTTCACTGCCAGGATAAACGGGTTTGGTAAAGCGAAGCTCATCTATTCCATAATTTAGCAGCACAGGATTTTTTTCGTAACTGTCTACAAATAATCCGGCAGCTAAGCTCATGATCAGATAACCATGTGCTACTTGATTTTCAAACATGGTTCCGGAAAAATCGGTTTCACGCAAGTGCGCATAGAAGTGATCGCCACTTAAATCCGCAAATCGGTCAATATCTGCTGTGGTGATGGTTCTGGGTGCAGTAAGAAACTGGTCGCCGATCTGTAATTCTTCAAAGTATTTTTTAAAGGGATGCTTGCCCGGATCTTTTCCTTGCGCGTGTGGCTGATAGACATTGGTGATGGCGGTAATCATTGTTGGGGATCCCTGTAAGGCGGTACGTTGCAAATAATGTTTTACTCCTCTGATTCCTCCCATTTCTTCTCCTCCTCCTGCTCTTCCGGGGCCTCCGTGCACTAACAAGGGAAGAGGAGAGCCATGCCCCGTACTTTCCTTTGCGCAATCGCTGTTTAAAATAAGTATACGTCCATGATGAGAGGCTGTCCCTAACACATATTTTTTTGCCTCCGACTCCTGATTGGTTACAATGGTGGTTACCAGACTTCCCTTTCCCATTTTACTCAGCGAAATAACTTCTTCAATTCCCTTGTATGGCATCAACGTGCTCACAGGTCCAAAGGCTTCGATTTCGTGGGAGACTGTTTGCGAAAAAGGTTTTGTGTTCAATAAAAGCAGCGGGGAAATAAATGCACCCTTTTCCCAATCTGCATCGACCAATTCCACGCTTTCCAAAGATCCGTAGATCAATTGCGAACTGGCTAATAGCTTAGTTACTTGTTCTATCACTTCTTTACGTTGTGTTTGTCCTGCCAAACTTCCCATGCGTACTTTTTCATGAAGTGGAGAACCGATTATAGTTTGTGACAGCGCTTTTTGTAGCGAAGCAGCCATGGCTTCAAGATGACGCTCTGGTACAAAAATTCTTCGTACTCCTGTGCATCGCTGACCTGCTTTGAGGGTCATCTCTTTGCGCACTTCTTTTACAAATAAATCCCATTCCGGATCGCCGGGTTGAACAGTTTCGCCTAAAACAATACAGTTTAGACTGTCTGCCTCCATGGTAAAGGGTACATTATTTGCTAAGATTGCAGGTGTTTTCTTGAGTAAAGCTCCCGTATGCGCGCTTCCGGTAAAAGTTACAATATCCTGGCTGTCTGTCCAATCCAGCAAGTTGCCCGCACTACCACAGATTAACTGCAGGGAGCCGGCAGGGAAAAGATTACTTGCTATAATCTCTTTGAATACCGCTTCTGTTAAATATGAGGTTACGGTAGCAGGTTTTACGATGGCGGGCACTCCGGCCAATAAATTAACAGCAATTTTTTCAAGCATTCCCCAGACGGGAAAATTGAATGCGTTGATATGAATAGCCACTCCTTCTTTGGGAACCAACAAGTGTGTTCCCATAAATGTGTGCTGTTTACCAAGGTTGTGTGATTCTCCGTCAATACAAAAGGTTTCATTGGGAAAACGTCTGCGCAATGAGGCATTTGCAAATAAATTTCCAATTCCTCCTTCAATGTCTACCCAACTATCTGCCTTGGTAGCGCCGGTTTTGTAACTCAAGGAATAAAAAGCAGGCAAATGCTTTAGCAAATGAAGAGCCAAAGCCTTCAGACGCAGACCCCGTTCATGAAAAGTGAGAGAACGTAGCGCCGGATTACCCGTATTACGGGCGTATTCGATCATCGATTTAAAATCAATGCCTTTTGTGCTGGTGGAAGCAATAGGATGGCCAGTTACCGCATCGGTCAATACCTGTCCGGTTTCAGTACCACTAACCCATTGGCCCCGGACATAATGTTCAAGTAATTTCATAGGGAAAGCTTGCTTGGCGAAGTTACCGTTTCTAATCTTGAAATCACGCTTACCTTTGCTTTTGCAATATTAATCTATGCGATCAAATTTGCTTGTATTATTGGCTATGTCGGTTGTTTTATTAGGATGCCAGTCTACCACTGAACATCAACATGAAGGGCATAGTGGTCATAGCAAAATGAATACACCTAAAACACCAGCGGATAGCTTATTTAAGCAAGTAATGGATATCCACGACCAGGTAATGCCCAAATTAGGTAAGATTCGTGGGGCACAAAAACGGGCGCAACAAGTTCTTGATTCGCTCAGTACACTGTCTGCCCGGCACGCCAAGGAGCTGACTACTTATAAACAGGATGTAGAAACATTGATCAATAGTCTTGATTACGCCGATTTTGCAATGGACAAATGGATGATTGAATTTAATATGGACTCTGCCAAGGACAATCAGGAGTTACGTGTGGCTTATCTCAGGGCTGAACTGGATAAGGTGTCCAACGTAAAAAAGGCCATTTTGGGTAGTTTGTCCAAGGTAGACAGCCTCCTGAAAGAGTAAAGAAATTCCTTTCTTATATTGCAGCAATGGCAAGCCGGCTTAGACTTTTTACCAAGCGTTTTTTCATCTATCTCAACTGGCTGGTGGTTTTATTATTTCTACTGTCTTGCATGATTCCTCTTTTACACCCACAACAATGGTGGTGGGTATCGATGCTGGGACTTAGCTTTCCTATTTTATTGCTGTTGGTGATAGGTTTTTTCTTTGGCTGGTTGTTGCTGTTAAAGTTCAGGCTCATATTTATTTCATTGCTGGCCTTGCTAATGGGGTATAAAAGTATCGCTGTTTTTGTAGGGTTTAATGCTCCTGTGGCTTTTACCACACAAAAGCAAACGGGTACCATTCGGGTGGTTAGCTGGAATGTGGCTCGCTTCATTGAATTAGCCCGTAACAACAATGACGGTAGCAACACACGTAAAAAAATGTTGGCTTTGCTTAACGCGCAAAAGGCCGACATACTTTGTTTACAAGAGTTTCATACTTCCGAAAACCCCGGCTTCTATAATAATATTAGCGCTATACGAGAAAAATTAGGGCTATCCTATCATTATTTCCCTTATGATAAGGATGGAGACAGAAACTACTATAGCTCTGTTATTTTCTCCCGTTTCCCAATAGTGGATAGCGCATTATTACGATTTCCCAGGCCTTCCCAACCGGAAGCGTTAGTGCAAGCGGATATACAAATCAACAAGGATACTATTCGTGTGTTTACCACGCACCTACAGTCCCAACGATTTGATAAGGCAGACTATATCCGAATGCAAAAAATCAAGAGTCGGGAGGATAGTTTGGTTTATCATTCTATTCCCATTCTGGCCAAACTCAAAAGAGCCATAGTTATTCGTAGTTTACAGGCAGACATCATTGATGAAGTGCGAAATAACTCGCCCTATCCGGTTCTTTTTACAGGAGACCTCAACGATGTGCCCAATTCTTACACTTATTTTAAAGTGAGGGGAAACATGCGCGATGCCTTCTTAGAAAAAGGGTATGGCCTTGGTAGCACTTTTCTTGGATTATCCCCCACGCTTCGAATCGACTATATTTTTACGGATCCACGCCTAGCAGTGACGCAGTATAAGCGTGAAAAGAAAAATTACTCAGATCATTACATGTTGGTTGCGGATTTACAACTGAATTATCCGTAATGATATTTTGTTCATCTTTGCAGCATGCAGTCCCTTTATATTTATAATTCGCTGACTCGACAAAAAGAAAAGTTTGTTCCTTTAGTGCCAGGATATGTGGGGATGTATGTTTGTGGGCCTACGGTGAGTGGGGAGAGTCATCTGGGACATGCAAGACCTTATATAACATTTGATGTAGTTTACCGGTATTTACAGCATGCGGGGTATAAAGTGCGTTACGTGCGGAACATTACAGATGCCGGACATTTTGAAGAAGAGGGAAGAGACGCAACTGATAAGATTGCCGAGAAAGCACAGTTGGAAAAACTCGAGCCCATGGAGTTGGTTCAGAAGTATACCAATCTTTTCCATTGGACTATGGAGCAGTTTAATACGCTGCCTCCCTCCATCGAGCCAACCGCCACGGGACATATTATAGAGCAGATTGCAATGATTGAAGAAATCATAAAAGCTGGCTATGCGTATGAGGTCAATGGCTCTGTTTACTTTGATGTAAAAAAATATGCCTCTAATTATGAGTATGGTAAACTAAGTGGCCGGGTAATTGACGAACTGCTCACCACAACACGTGAACTGGAAGGGCAGGAAGAAAAAAGAGATCGCGCTGATTTTGCTTTATGGAAAGCAGCGGCTCCCGAGCATATCATGCGTTGGAAAAGTCCCTGGGGGGTAGGATATCCAGGTTGGCATATTGAATGCTCGGCCATGGCTACAAAATACTTAGGGGGGCAATTTGATATTCATGGCGGAGGTATGGACCTATTATTTCCGCACCATGAAAGTGAAATTGCACAAAGCACTATTTGCAACCATCAGGCTCCGGTTTGTTATTGGATGCACAATAATATGATCACCATCAACGGTAGAAAGATGGGGAAGAGTTATAATAATGTAATTAAGTTAACAGAACTTTTTAGCGGACAGCATCCCCTGTTAACAAAGGCCTTTCATCCGATGACCATTCGCTTTTTTATTTTACAAACGCATTATAGCAGTACACTTGATTTTAGTAATGAAGCGTTGTTAGCTGCTGAAAAAGGATTGAAGCGATTGATGGATGCCGTGGAAAGTTTTTATAAAATAGACCCCATACTGGTTGGTGCAAAAGAAATAGGTGCCGATCCCAACTTGGAAGCTAAAGTCAATGGGTGGTTAGCGCAATTACCAGTTTTAATGAATGACGATTTCAGTACAGCGCGTGTACTGGCCACGATCTTTGAACTTGTCCCTGTGCTTAATTCCATCAAAGATGGAATTACTCCAGCCGGTGCTTTATCTGCTTCTATCATTTTGCAAACGCAAGCCACCCTGCGCTTATGGCTGGAAACTATTTTAGGATTAAGGCTAGTACAAGCAGCTGATCAAGAAAAACTACAGGGTGTTATGGAGCTACTGATCGATATTAGAAAAGAAGCAAAGGGCAGACGTGATTTCATGACCTCTGATAAGATCCGCGATGGGCTTGCTGCTTTAGGCATTCAACTCAAAGATGAGAAGGGGGGTGGAATGAGTTGGACGCATGATTAGACTCTTATAATGTAAAGGGTCTTTTTTTAATCAGACCTCCTTTGATTTCTTTAACCGGGTTCATCACTACAAATGCCTCGGGAGCAATTTTTTCAATTTCAGTTTTGAGTTTTCCAATCTCAAGTCTGGTGATTACAGTGTAAATTATTTCAACTTCGCGGGTTCCACCTCTTTTCCCGTATCCGCTTTTGCCTTCATAAACAGTTACGCCTCTGCCCATTATACGAGTTATCATTTCTAGCATCTCTTGCCTATGCGAAGTAATAATGGTTACCCCAATGTATTCCTCGATTCCCTCTACTACAAAATCCAACATTCGGGAGGCTACCATGTAAGTGATTATTGAATATAGTGCAGTTTCTACGCTCAACAAGTAGGCCGCCAGCGAAAAAATTATGCAATTGATAGCTAGCACAATGTCTCCGATGGTAATACTTGCCTTGCGACTTAAGTAAATGGCTAATACCTCTGTTCCGTCAATCACAGATCCTCCACGTATGGCCAGCCCAATTCCCGCCCCCAGAAATATGCCTCCAAAAACAGCAATCAGCACTTTCTCATTGGTTACCATTGGGAAATTGACAAGAGCAAGGCACAAGGACAATCCTGTTATTGCCATAGTGGATTTAGCAGCAAAGGGTAGTCCCATGATTTGATAGCCTAGAAATATAAATGGAATATTAACCAGTAAAATAATTTGCCACAGGGGCACCCCGCTTAGTGAAGTGATAAGCAGCGAAATCCCGGTTACACCTCCATCAATGAACTGATTAGCCAGTAAAAACCCTTTTAAACCAAATCCCGCTGCAAATATTCCTGCCGTAATTAGTAAAAAATCTTTGAAAAAATTCTTTAAAATAATTTTTCGGATCCGAAAAAGTTTTGCTTTTGTATATCCGGATTGACTGATTTGTTCAGCAAAAAGATCAAGTCGAAATTGGTAGATGATTTTTTGAATAAAAGTTTTGAGTTTAAACGCCATTGTACATAGGTTCTACCAATAAAATTACATCTAATTTGCGCTTGTTATGAAAAATGGATTTGCTCCATTTGTGCAAGCCAACCTTCTCGAATTCGTGCCCCTAGTCCTGGTGCAGTGGGAACCTGGATCTGTCCATTTGTAGCATATTGTATTCCCCCTTCAACCGGATCCTCCCGTAACATCAGGGCTGTATCAAAATCGTAGTGTAGAATAGAGGGGCTGCAACAGGCAAAATGTGCAAAAGCGGTCATAGCCAACCGGGATTCGATCATGGCTCCTACTTGCAATTGTAAATTTGCTTTTTCAGCCAATGCTACAATTTTGAGTCCGGTAAATATTCCTCCTGATTTTCCCAACTTAATATTAAAATAATCACAGGCTTGCAGCGAAATCAGCCGAGCTGCATCATGATCAGTGCCACAGGATTCATCGGCCATGATGGGTATGGGACTTTGCTGGCGAACTTTTGGTAAATCCATGTAGAAATGACGTGAGATGGGTTCTTCGCAATGTTGAATGTCAAAAGGGGCCAGTGCTTGTAGGGTTTCAATAGCCTCTTGCAGGGTCCATCCTTGATTGGCATCGATACGCAAAGGAATTTGATTCCCCACTGCCTGCCTAATTGATGCAATCCTTCTTACATCTTCTTCTCCTTTTTTACCCAGTTTAACTTTTATTGCTAGATACCCTTGGTCCTGAATTTTTTTTGCATCCAGGGCCATTTTTTCTGGTGTTCCGATACTAACCGTGTAATCGGTGTAAATATCTTGCTTATGTTGACCTCCTAAGTATTTCCAAAGCGGTTGATTAGCCTCCTGTGCTGCCAGGTCATATAACGCCATATCAAAGGCGCTTTTGATACTATAGTTGGCATAGATAACTTTTTCCATTTCAAGGATGCAAGCTTCTATTTGCAAAGGATCTTTATGTAGCAATACTTGTGCAAAGTATTGGCCTACCTGATAACAGGTATCCTGACTTTCGCCATTGATAGGCATATAGGGACTGCATTCCCCAAAACCAATAAGGCCCGAATCAGTCTCTAATTTAACTACAACATTAAGGGCACCCGTCTCCACACCTAATGAAGTACTAAAAGGTTCCTTGAGCGGGATCTTTAGTTTATAGAGACTGATTCGGCAAATTCTCATTTAGCAAGCGTCAATTCGTTAATCAAGTGTGGAGCGCCACCTAATTTATCTATACACCATAACACATAACGAATATCCACGCAAATGGTACGATTTAAATCCTTATCAAAAGCCAGTTTGTGGCTAAGTGCTTCATAATTTCCGTCAAAAGCCAGTCCAATTAGTTCGCCCTTGTTGTTTATTACTGGCGAACCGGAATTGCCCCCTGTGATATCGTTGGTGGTTATAAAACCAATCACCAGGTCCTTACGAGAAGGGTCCACATATTGGCCAAAATCTTTTTTCTGTAATAACTCCACCTGTTTTGCAGGTAGATCAAATTCATAATCACCGGCTTTATATTTTTCCAGCAGACCCCGTGAGGTAGTTACAAAATCGTATTTGACTGCATCGCGTGGCTGATAACTTTTTACGTTTCCATAACTTACACGCATTGTAAAAGTGGCATCCGGATACATCTTTTTAGCTTTTATGGTATCCATTTCGATCACCCCTTTCAAATAAATTCTGCCAAACTCAGCATTCTTGGCATTGAATTGCTGTGAAAATATCCCATACTTCGAATTATAATTGGTAATAAAAGTGCTGGCATAAGCAAAAGCGGGATCAGCTTGTAGCGTAGCCGCATCCGGTTGTGCAATAAAGGCCGCCCATCGTGTATCGTCAAAAATGATGGTCTTGGCAAATACATCTGCAGCATAGCGACGATACGTTTCATCGTCTTCAAGGCTACCGTATTGTTGTGTTAGGGTAGGGAAAAAGGTAGCAGGCTGTTGTTGTTTATCGATTTGCTGGAAATACATCTTAGTAACGGCACCCAGGATCTTTTGGTCTGATACTTTGTTTTCGTGTTCTAAAAATGCTTTTCGACCTTGGTTAACCGCATCCGCTGCTTTCAGCACGTCTGCTGCCGGAGTGCCCGGGCGGGTAAGCACTGCCTCGAGTTGTAATAAGGAACTTGCAAATGCAATGAGAGGCGAACCTAAAATTCCCTCGCGCATGAACATTTGATGTTTGGTATAAGGCCTCCAGGCATCATAAGCTTTACCCCAATCAGCAAATAAATGCTCATAAGCCGGTTTGCCCTTGGCCCATTGATTGAATTTTTCTTCGTCTTTCTTTTTTTGTCCTATTACATCATACTTCAGTAACTGTTTGGTTTCGCCATCAAAAAATTTCCAATAGTTGGCAATACTGGCATAGGAGGAAGCCAATTGTAATTTTACAGCGGGATCATTCTTCATCTCTTCAAACATATACTTTAACCTAACATCTCTTAATTCAACCAGCGTTGGGTTATTGATGTCAATGGCCAATCGTATTCCGTAGCTGCTTTCATACCGATTAGTACCTCCCGGATAACCCCAGATCATTGCAAAGTCATCGTTTTTCAGCGGCTTTAGTGAAACGGGTAAATACCATTTTGGTTTCAAAGGGATATTAGATGCGTTATATTTTGCAGGTTTGCCCGTTGCGTCCGTGTATACACGGAATACAGAAAAGTCTCCCGTGTGTCTAGGCCATTCCCAATTGTCTGTATCGCCGCCAAATTTTCCAACGCTCTCAGGAGGCGTACCCACCAACCTGATATCCGAGTAACGCTGATAAAAAAAGGCCAGAAATTGATTGCCCTTGAAAAGCGAACTTACTCTGGTTTCAATGCTCTCAGCTGCATTACTCATTCTTTTATTGATTGCTGCTAATACGGCCGCTTGCTTTTGTATCCGCTCTGTTCCGGTAAGACCTTGTAGGGAATCCAGCACTTCTTTGGTCACCTCTTCAATACGCAATAGAAACTGCACAGAAAGAGAAGTCTGAATCTCCTCCGCTGTTGATTTTGCATAAAATCCATCACGCAGGTAGTTTTTTTCTACACTACTGGCGCTGGCAATTGCATCATAACCGCAGTGATGATTGGTAAATATGAGCCCTTTTGAACTTACAATTTCTCCTGTGCAACCGCCACCAAAAATGATGATGGCATCTTTAAGAGAGGGTTTGTTGATCTGATATAATTGCTCCTTGGTCAACTTTAATCCTTTCTTGACCATATCGTCATATACTTGTTTGCCCAACAATAGTGGTAGCCACATTCCTTCTTCAGCCATTGTCCGGCCCACTACACTGATCAGCAGTACCGCCGCAAAAAATAGTTTTCTCATGGATTAAAAATTTAGAGGTCAAACCTACGAAAAACGAGTTATTGCCCCTTTACCATTTATCGATAAATTTGAGTACCAACTGTAGTAATGAGAGTTAATCGATTGCTTATTATCGGGTTTGTCCTTATTTTTTTTAGTACCTGCCGAAAAAAGGACTCCGTTCCTCCGCCACCCACCCCTTCAGTTCCGGGTTGCGCAAATCCTGTGGCACCAGCCAATGGCGCTTTTGTAACAAATACAAGCGTGCAATTGTCCTGGTCCGCTGTGAGCACGGCCAGTAGTTATGATATTTATCTGGGCACCACGCCTTCTCCCACCACCTTAGTGGCTAACGCAGTTATGGGCACTTTTCATACTGTTACGATTCCTGCTACCCCTAATATTACTTATTTCTGGTATGTAGTGCCCCGTAATACAACTGGTTTCGCTACGGGATGTGAACCAACGGCCCGTTCTTTCACCTATATTGTTATTAGCAATCCCACTTCTCTTGGTTATCATGTAGCGGGGTATTTCCCATACTACAGGCCTATTGCTGATGTGCCCGATGTAAAATTTAGAATGACTAACGTAGTGATATATGCATTCTATCAGGTCAATGCGGCCGGGACTTTGGTTCCCCCTGGCTCTTCCACTTCAAGTTTAGCTGCCGTGGCTGGCAAAGCGCGTTCCAATAATGCAAAGATTTTACTAGGGATCAACGATGGGGCGGGAGACGGCAAAACCAATTTTAAGAATATGGCCTCTAGTCCACAGGGGCGTACCAATTTTATTCGGGATATTATGAATGTAGTGCGAACGCAGCAACTAGATGGGGTGGATGTGGATTGGGAATTTCCAACTACTTCAGATGGATCGGATGTAACCTTTACCGCATTGATGAGAGAATTAGCTGATTCTTTGCATCGGGATGGTCGTTATTATTTATCCTGTGCTATTACCGCAGGTAAATACGCCGGTGGTATTCGTGATGCCATACGCAATGAATTATTTCCCATAGTTGATTTTTTCAACATTATGGCCTATGATGATTTTAGCACTTCGGTGCCTTATCGTCATCATAGCGATTATGCCCTCGCATCACTTTGTTTGAATTACTGGATTAATACCAGAGGTATGCCAGCTTCAAAAGCAGTTTTGGGTATTCCCGCTTATGGCAGGCCTTCAGGAATGACACAAACAAATACGGTGCTTTCTTATCGAAATATTCTTGCTCAGGGCGGAAACGCTCAATTAGATTCAGCCATTGTGAGTGCAGGTAGTTTTACCAATTACACCATCTACTACAACGGGCAATATACGGTAAAGCGTAAGGCAAAATTGTCAAAGGATATTGCTGCCGGAGTTATGTTTTGGGAAAAGTGGCAAGATGCGCCTGATGCTAATTCGCTCCTCAAAGCTGCTTGTGATACAGTCGGCAGAAGTTATTGATGGATCGGTTCATTCAAAAGAGTCCACAGCTTGTCTTTTAGTGCCGTGATGCCTTGATGGGTTACCGAGGAAATAAATAGCAGCGGTACAGTTTTGGGCATCTCATTTTCGATTGCTTTTTTAAGTTCCTCATCCAACATATCCGCTTTGCTGATAGCAATCAAAAATTGTTTGTGCAATAATTCAGGGTTGTATTGTTCCAACTCATTGACCAAGATCTGGTATTCCTTGCTATGATCTTTGCTGTCGGCAGGAATTAAAAAAAGCAGAGCTGCATTACGCTCGATATGTCGAAGAAAGCGATGTCCTAGCCCACGGCCTTCTGCTGCTCCTTCAATGATCCCCGGTAAATCGGCCATACAAAAACTGCGGCCATCCCGGTAATCTACAATACCCAAATTTGGGGTGACTGTTGTAAAAGCATAGTCTGCAATTTTGGGTTTTGCAGCCGTAATTACAGACAAAAGAGTAGACTTACCTGCGTTGGGAAATCCTACCAAACCAACATCTGCGAGTACCTTCAACTCCAACACTTTCCATCCATCCACTCCTGGCAGACCCGGTTGAGCATGCTCAGGTGTCTGATTGGTAGGTGTAGCAAAATGCGAATTACCTAATCCTCCTTTACCACCTAGTAACCAAACGATCTCCTGCCCATCTTCTAATATTTCTATTTCCTGCTTGCCGGTTTCTTCGTCCCTTGCAATGGTTCCCAGTGGAACTTCAATGATAATATCTTTTCCATCACGTCCATGACAATTGTTGGCACCTCCCTTTTCTCCATCCTCTGCCAACACATTTTTATAATACCGAAGATGTAAAAGAGTCCAAAGGTTTCTATTTCCTTTTAAGATGATATGCGCTCCTCTTCCTCCATCACCGCCATCGGGCCCACCCATGGCCGTAAATTTATTACGCATGAAATGTTTATTGCCCGCACCCCCGTGGCCACTACGGCAATAAATTCTGATTTGATCTACAAAATTGGATTTTTCCACAGGTGGTGTTTATGCCTGGCAAAGATAACCGGATCAGGATTTCTTCTTGGTACTTGATGTAAGGAGTAATGCGGGTAATAAAATAAGGTTAGTGAGTGTTGCGGTTATCAGCGTTAATGAAGTTAACCAACCCAATGCCATGGTGCCACCGAATTTACTGAAACAGAAAATGACAAATCCGGCTATCAACACCAATGAGGTGTAGAGGATACTGATACCGGTACTATAAATAGTTTGAATAACCGTCCTGCTCACATCCTGCTGATAGTGGGGCAGTTCTTGTTTATAGTTAACCAAAAAACGAATAGTAACATCAATAGCAATTCCTAATGCTACGCTAAACACCAATACGGTGGATGGTTTAAGTGGCACACCTGTCCAACCCATTACTCCTGCTGTAATAACCAAGGGAATAATATTGGGGATTAATGAACACAACAGGATCCGCGCTGAACGAAACAGGTACAACATACAAAGACAGATCAGCAAGAATGCCCAAAAAATACTTTCCTTGAGTCCGTTGATGATAAATCGGCTTCCCTCTAAAAAGGTAACGCTGGTCCCTGTTAATTCAATAGCCAGTTTTTTCTCTTGCCCCTCATTGAAAATTAAATCGGCCTGTTGCTGGATGCTATCCAACAGTCCAGGTAGCCTATAGCTTCCAATATCTGCCATGCTCACGCTTATTCGTGCCTGCTGTTTGTTTTGGTCCATAAAAGAACCTATTAGTTTACCCAATGAATTTTTTTGTGCGGTGGTGTCTTTGAAACTGAGATATTGGGCCAGCGCAGGTAAGTCATAACTACTTGGTAGTGCGTAACTGGCGGGATCTCCGTCAAAAAAAGCTTGCCTGGCAAACTTTAACCCTTCGGCTACACTCAGCGGACGTGCAATACCTGGTACAGAAGCCAGATACTTGGATAAGGAGTCTATACCTTCCAGATTACGCAGATTGCGAGTAACACCTTGCTTCTTTTTGGTATCAATCACTATTTCTAGTGGCATAACGCCTTTGAAGTGAGTTTCAAAAAATTTCAAATCGGAATAAACTGTATTGGATTTTGGCAAATCATCCACTATAAAAGCTTCGCTCTTTAATTTGAATATTCCGGTAATTGCCGCCACTACACAAATAGTGGAGATACCATAAATAAAATTCCTGTGATTCAAAGACCAGTTTTCCATTTTGGTTAGCCACCTGTTTAATCTTGGATTTTCAAGGTAACGGGTATGCCTTGTTTTAGGAGGAGGTAAATAACTAAGAACAGTTGGAATAAAAAGCAATGAAATAAAAAATAAGGCCATGATATTGATGCCGGCTACCAACCCAAATTCTTTCAGCATTTGACTACTGGTTAGGGCAAACACCGCAAATCCTATTGCAGCGGAGACATTGCAAAACAAGGTTACCACCCCCATTTTGTCTACCATGGTTACCAAGGCACGATTCTTATCTCCCGTTTGATTCCAGGCCACATGAAATTTATTCAGGAAATAGATACAATTGGGAATTCCTATCACCACTACCAACGGCGGAATCAGGGCCGTGAGTAAGCTGATTTTAAATCCAAACAACTCTAATGTGCCTACACTCCAAATAACGCCGATGCCCACCACCGCAATAGACAATAACATGGCGCTCACGGAACGGAAAAAGAGTAAAAGTATCAGCGCGGAAAGCACTACGGAAGCAATCAGGAAAAATTGCATTTCGTCCTGGATCATAAGGGCTACTTTGCTCCGGATGTAGGGTAGTCCGCTCAAATGAATAGTTATCCCTGATTGGTTTTCGAAATTTTTAGCAATAGATTCTACTTGCTTTACTACTATCTCTCTTTTTTTGGAATTCATCAGATCTTTATTGATCCGAACTCCCATGAGGTAGGCGTTTGTCTCAGGATTGTACAATAATCCCTGATAAAAAGGGAGCTTTCGAAAACGAAGTATGCTGCTATCAATTTTATCCTGCGCAAAGTTTTGGGTATCAAATAAGGGGATTACTTTCAGGCGCTCGGTAGCCGCATCTTTGATCAATTCCACAGCTGCAGGAACAGAAAGAATATCCTCTACACCATTCACTTTTTTCAAGTCCTCTTGTAACTGTACATAGGATTGAAAAGTGCTTGATTCAAAAAGTTGCTCTGTTTGAATACCGATCACCAGCAGATTTCCATCTTCCCCGAATTTTTCACGAAAAGCCTGGTAGGATTTGTATTTGGGATTATCCAGCGGAATAGCCCGAGTGAACTCATAACTTAGCTCAACCTTACTTGCCAGGTAGCCCATTCCGACGGTGATCGCTAATAGGATTATCAGGGGCGATAGTCGGTATTTTAGAATTAATTGTCCTATCCGTTGCCACATAAAAGAAATTTAATCCCGTGCAAAGAAAAGCAAAATTGATCGGGTTCGATTTAATAGGTTTGCTTTCCAAGAAATATGTCTTCTAAACTATTTAAAACCAAGGGAATTGTATTGCGAACGGTAAAATATGGGGAAACTTCCCTGGTTGTAACCGTCTATACCGAATTATTTGGACTACAATCCTATTTGGTAAATGGCGTTAGGACTGCAACGGGTCGCAACCAAGGGAGGGCTAATTTGTTTCAACCGGCAGCTTTATTAGATTTAGTCGTGTACCACCAGGATGGGCGCTCGCTTAATAGGATTCGCGAATTTCAGTGGGGGCATTTGTATGGGCATATTTTTCAACATGTTACTAAAAATGCAGTAGCCCTATTTATGGTGGAATTGCTCACGCATTGTTTAAAACAGCCCGAGAAAAATCAATCCTTATTCCAATTCACCGAGGACTGTTTGCTTCAGTTGGATCAGGCTTCGCCTGCCGTAACGGCCAATCTATCTCTGTTTTTTGCCTTGCACCTCACCCATTTCTTTGGTGTTTCTCCGCGAATTGCCGAAACCAAGGAAGGCCCGCTTTATTTTGATTTAATCGATTCTGTAATTACGCATACTTCTCCCTTACACGAAAATTATCTGGAAGGCAAAATGGCAAGTAGTTGCGTTGAATTGTTAAGAACAAGGCAATTGGAGGAACTGGAAGAAATAAAAATGAATCAGGAAATGCGTCGTCAGTTACTTCAACATCTGGAAACCTATTTTTTATATCATCTTCAAGACTTTCGGCCATTAAAATCCTTACCCGTTCTGTCTGCCTTACTGCAGTAGGTTAGACAATACGTTTAGAGAGGCCTGATTCAATATTCAACAAAGTAACTCCGGGTTGTTTCCCTTTTGTAAAGCTTCCCAATTGATCATCCCATTGTAGCGCCCGGGCACCTGCCGAAGTAGCCCATTGTAAAACTTTTTCAAGCGGCAGGTTTGGAAAATGCTGGCATACCGATTGTATTTCTTTGGCAATACTCAACTGCCAATTACTGCTATAACTGTCTGTGCCTAACACGATCTCACACTGGTGCGCGTGCAGCAATTCTATGGGGGGAACTTTATTCTCGATATACAAATTTGCATTGATACAAAGACAATAGACCAATCGAATGTGGTGTTGGGCCGCCCACTTGTTTGCCCAGCTGATATCTGGATCGGTCATGCAGGTGTTATGAACCAAAAAAATAGTTTGGCCCTGATTAAAATAAGGTAAAACAGATTGGATGCTATTGAGCCCCGTTATGGGAAAGGGCGAAGAGTCGATCCCAAAAATTTTGAATAAACGCAAATAATCTCCACCTCCCGTTTGGTAAAGTTCATTTTCGGCAGCATGTTCCTGATTGTGAATGGAAATAATTTGTCCGGCTGTATGTTGATTGATCAACTCGAATGTTTTAGGTGAGATACTATAAGGAGCGTGGGGAACTAATGTGGTTCTGGAGGGAGTGGAACGTTGCTCCAATGCTTTTTGCAGGAGCGCTTGTTGCTTTTGATAGTGCGTGAACTGCTCGGAAGCTGTTTGGTCTGTAAAACTGAGTACTTCCACAAAATTTTGCCAATAAATTTTACTGTTTGCTTTGGTGGCGGCTGTATCAGCCGTATTCCCAATATCTCCTACGGCCACAATGCCATTTTCCCACATTTCTTTTTCTGCTGCCGCAATACAGGTTTGAACAATGGCCGGATCAAATCCTCTCTTAGTAACCACTGAACAAAGAAACTCGATCAAACCAGTATGAGGAGGGGTCACTTCTTTTAAGTGGCTCAATTCAAGATGACAATGACAATTGATCAATCCGGGCATTAAAATACCATCCAGCCATTCTATTTCTTCCCCGGCTTCCTCGGTTGCAACGATGGCTTCGATGGTGCCATCCTGTTTTGTAATTAAAACACTATTGTCAATAAATTGTGTGCCATCAAACAGGCGCGAAGCTTTGAATTTGGAAAAGGCCATGTTCCAAAATTATTCTTATTACTTTTGCGCTCCTAATAACTATGCTAGACCGCCTCGAAGCCATAAAAGCCAGATTTGATCAATTGGGTGTAGCCCTGACTAATCCTGAGATTGTAGGGAGCAATAAAAAATTTGCCGAAACCAGCAAGGAATACCGAAGTCTGGAAAAAATTGTAAACGCCTATCTATCCTATAAGCTTGTGTTGGAAGACATTGAATTTTATAAGGAAGCAGTGGCGGGCAGTGATGAAGAGTTACGTGAATTGGCTAAAGAAGAAGCGCCAGGACTGGAAACTAAAAAGGAAGAACTGGAGGCTCAAATTCGTCAGTTACTGATTCCAAAGGATCCTCAAGACGAGAAGAACGCTATTCTTGAAATCAGAGCCGGTACGGGGGGAGATGAGGCCAGTCTTTTTGCGGGAGACCTGTTACGTATGTATATGCGTTATTGCGAAAGAAGAGGATGGAAAACAGCTGTGCTAAGTGAAAACGAAGGCACCGTTGGAGGTTGCAAAGAGGTTCAGCTTGAGGTGGTAGGGGAGGATGTTTATGGTGTCATGAAATTTGAAAGCGGGGTGCATCGCGTACAACGAGTGCCTGATACCGAAGCTAGTGGGCGTGTACATACATCAGCGGCTACTGTTGCTGTAATGCCTGAGGCTGAGGAAGTCGATTTTGAGTTAAACCCGGCAGACGTAAAAATGGAAACAGCCCGAAGCGGAGGAGCTGGGGGTCAGAACGTAAATAAAGTGGAAACCAAGGTAATGTTAACCCATATCCCCACGGGAACAGTAGTAATCTGTCAAACTGAGCGTTCACAATTGGGTAATCGGGAAAAAGCCATGCAAATGCTGCGGACAAAGCTTTATGAAGAACAGGTTCGCAAGCAGGAGGACGAAATATCCCTTCATCGTAAAAGCTTGGTTAGCACGGGTGATCGTAGTGCTAAAATTCGTACCTATAATTTTCCGCAGGGACGCGTAACCGATCATCGGATAGGGTTAACGCTTTATAATCTGGATGCTGTTTTGAATGGGGATATTCAGGAACTATTAGAAGCACTGCAATTTGCCGAGAATGCAGAAAAGCTTAGCCGGCAGCAATAACTTTTCATTTCTTTAACACTTAACCCGCAACCTGCATCGTAAATTCACGTTATATGAGTGAACGCGATAAATAACGTTCATTTTCTCATAAGCAGTTAGTTTTGGTTGCGATCCCTGTTTCCACAGGGATCGCTTTTTTTACTGTGGGCCTGTCGATTGCATACGACGAGTAAAGAGCAAAGATGCTAATAAAGCCAGACCGCATCCAATGCCATCGGCAATCATATCCTTGACGTCATAGGATCTTCCATTTTGCAAATACTCTTGGACAAACTCCATGGCAATTCCGTAGAAAAACCAGGTTTGCGCCACAATGATAAAGAGCAAGAACTGGCTGAGGTAAGAAATTTTTAGTTCAGCTACTGCCCAACACCAAAGGGCCACCAGCACAAAAAAAAGTCCTACATGAATAATTTTATCAGCTTCCAAATCTTTTAAATACTCTTCGAGACCAAGGCGATGTAGCCAATGCATTAGTTTTCCAACTTCTCCATCCGAGGGCATTACCAAAAGATAGGTGGTCAAAAATAGCCAGCTGAGACTCAGCGAAAATGAAATGATCAGTCTTTTCAAAGCAAAAAATTATCCAACCAGCGACTTGTAGCCGGCAGCATCCAATAAGGCTTCTACATCAGCAGGGTTATTGACGGTCATTTTGATCATCCAACCCTCATCATATGGAGAACTGTTTACCAGTTCGGGAGCACCATTTAGTGCGGCATTTAGCTCAATAACAGTTCCACTAACGGGCAGGAAAAGATCAGAAACAGTTTTAACAGCCTCAACCGTGCCAAATATGGCGCCAGCTTCCAGATTTTTTCCAATGGTGTCAACTTCCACAAATACTATATCACCCAGTTCCCGCTGGGCGTACTCGGTTATGCCAACAGTGGCCACATTGCCATCCGGGCTGATCCATTCATGTTCTTTTGTATAGCGAAGGTTAGAGGGGTAACTCATAGGATGATTTTTTGGGAGCACAAACCTACAAATTATGCAGGATATCTATCTAGTGTTTCTTTCGTGTTGTCAATTTGGCTTTAATGATAGCAACGTCTTGAATAGGACGGTCTTTATCCTGTCCTTTACTGGTCGGAACAGCTGCAATTTTATCAACCACTTCCAGCCCTTTTACAATCTCTCCATACACCGTATAGTGCTGATCTAAATGCGGAACACCGCCCAGGGTAGTATACACTTTTCGTTGCTCAAGAGGTATTTTACGTTTGAGCCGATAGGTTTCTACCGAATCAAGTCCTGCTTCTGAAAAAACTTTTCCTTGTGTCAGATAAAACTGACTGGCACTGCTGGCTTTCTCGGGATTACTATCTCTGGCAGCTGCAATCACCCCTTTTTTATGAAAAAGAGTAGAACGAAATTCGGCAGGCACTACATAATTAGGGCCGCCTTCTCCCAACGGAGTGCCAGGAGCTGCACCTCGACTGTCAGGATCGCCCGATTGGATCATGAAATTCTTTATAACTCTATGAAACAGGAGGCCATCGTAGTAATGCATTTTTACCAGCTTAAGAAAATTATCCCGGTGTAGTGGAGTGGAATCAGAAAGCCTGATCCAGATATTGCCCATTGCAGTTTCGAGCAGAACATCTTTTTTCCGATCTCGCTTTGTAACGGCACTGTCTTTTTGGGCTATGGCATGCAAGGCTAGCGAGCAAGTGAGTGCCAGCAGTAGAACGTGTTTCATGGTCTAGTATTCATTTTTTTCAAAATAGAGTAACACATGGTCCTTGATAAAATTTTCCTGCTCCATCATATTCAACGCTGGTAACGCTTTCAATTGTTTAAAATGCGGCCAGCCATCCTCGTCTACTTTTTCTAGTTCGTAATACCCACTTGCTGACAACAATTGACATACCGCAATATGCATCAGCTCTTGCTTTTGTTCTTTGGTGAACTTTTCACGGATATCGCCAAATTCCTGCACTCCAACCAGAAATAAAATAGTTTCCAGGTCTGGTTTTTTACCAAACCGTTCTATCAATTTGTTCTCTAATTGCCACCACCTGGATTGTAAATCGTCTGTTGCCTGCATGGAACAAAGATAAGTAAGGGCCGATCCCAACTGACTTTGACATTCAGCCATCAATTATCTTTGCGCAAATTCTCTTCATGCTTACGTTACGGCAGATTCGACAAAACCCCGAAGCAGTAAAAGCCGGTCTGCTCAAAAAATATTTTGGGCAACCCGAGCTAGTGGATGTAATTATTGGGCTGGACGAGCAGCGAAAAAAATTACAACTGGAGTCGGATAATCTGCAAGCGAAGATTAACAGCGCTTCCAAAGAAATTGGCCTATTAATGGGGAAGGGACAAAAAAAGGAAGCTGAACAAAAAAAACAAGAGGTAGCCTCTTACAAAGCGGCCTTACAGCCCTTGGCAGAACAACTAGCAAATAGGGAGCAGGAATTGCATCAGGAATTGGTGCGTTTGCCCAATTTGCCTGCCGCGGAGGTTCCCCATGGAAAAACTGCAGCTGATAATGTAGTGGTTCGTGAAGGAGGCAATAAACCCAGCCTGGCTGCTGACGCCGTTCCACATTGGGACTTGATCAAAAAATATCAGTTGGTAGATTTTGAAACAGGTGCAAAAATTACAGGAAGTGGTTTTCCACTTTACAAAGAGAAGGGTGCCAAACTTCAACGTGCCCTGGTACAATATTTTTTAGATTTCAATACGACGTCGGGTTATACGGAATACCTGCCACCCTTATTGGTCAATGAGGCTTCTGCCTATGGAACGGGTCAACTTCCTGATAAAGAAGGGCAGATGTATCATATGCCTTTGGATAATTTGTATTTGATTCCCACCTCGGAAGTACCCGTTACCAATATTTACCGGGACGAGATTGTTCCGCTTGCTTCACTTCCCATCCGGATGACCGCTTTTTCGGCTTGTTTTCGAAGAGAGGCCGGAAGTTTTGGCGCAGATGTTCGTGGCTTAAATCGTGTTCATCAATTTGATAAAGTTGAAATAGTCCAAATTGTGGATCCTGAAAAAAGTTATGCCGTGTTGGAAGAAATGGTGGCACATGTAGAGCAGTTATTGAAATCGCTGGAATTACCCTACCGAATTCTTCGGTTATGTGGAGGCGATATGAGTTTTGCCTCCGCGCTGACCTATGATTTTGAGGTGTATAGTGCAGCGCAGCAAAAATGGTTGGAGGTAAGTTCGGTCAGCAACTTTGAGTCCTTTCAGGCCAATCGATTAAAACTTAGATTTAAGGACGAAAAAGGCAAGTCGCAATTAGCCCACACGCTCAATGGCAGTTCGTTGGCATTGCCTCGAATCATGGCTTCTTTATTGGAGAATAACCAGCAGGCTGATGGCATAAAGCTACCGGCTTGTTTACATTCCTACATGGGCACGGATAAGATAAGCTAGCTATCTGCTTTAGCTACCTGCTTTTCAATAAGGCCATTCATGATGGAAAACCACAAAGGTGGAATCAAAGACAGCAACATCATGCCCGGATAACCCGTTGGCATTTGAGGCGCATTATCATGATGACGTAACACTTGATATTTACGACTAGCTAAATAGTGATGATCAGAGTGTCGGCTCAGTTCAAATAACATTAACCGACCCACTACATGATTGCTATTCCAAGAATGTGCGGGCATGGCGCGTTCGTATCGGCCATTTTCTAGTTGTTCACGCTGCAAGCCATAATGCTCAATATAGTTGACAGTCTCTAAGAGTAAGATACCCATCAAGGCAGCACTTAAAAAACAAGTCAACACAAAAAATCCAAAAAACCAATAGATCAGCAATAGAAAGGCTGCCTGTATCAATTGAAATTGAATCATTTCATTTTTCCAAGATAAAGCCGTTCCATTTTTTTTACGTGATTCATTATTGGCAATTTCCCAGGCACTGACAAATCCCATGAAAATAGTGCGGAAATAAAACAGATAAACCCATTCTCCCTTCCGCGCACTGCTGGGATCTTCGTGCGTAGCCACACGGGTATGATGTCCTTTATTATGCTCTGTAAAAAAGTGCATGTAGAGTGAGGTGAGTAGTAAAAATTTTGCGAGCGTTTGCTCATACCTATTTACTCGATGCCCCAACTCATGCGCCACGTTGATACCAAAACTGCCACAGAGAATGCCCATCACGGCGATTCTTCCCACACGATCCCAGGTGTCAAGTGTAGGATCTAGCATGGATACCAAAAATAGGTATAGCAGCGTGTATTGAAGTGGCACTACCAGATGTAAAATCCAATCGTAAAAACAATCCTTTTTCACTAACTCCTCCTCGGCAGTCTCCAAATTAGAGGGGTTGGGTTTGAACACCAATTCCAATGCCGGCACCAGTATCCAGGCAATAATCATATTAATCCAAACGGTCCATCCTGTTGTGTTGAATGAAATACTGGCTCCAATGAAAAGAATAAAGGGGGTCAGATATTTCAATGCTTTAATACGATGGTACATAGCATAAAGTTTCAAACCTTTTACTTCTTGTTGGGTTGCATGGCCACACGATACAGCAATAAAGCCATCAGTGCAAAAAAGCCAACGCCCAGCCATTTGTATCCTTCCCCACCTAATTGCTCAACAAGGCCGTGTTCTGCATTCCAGTTGCCAATGGTTGTGCTAACACTCTCCTTCGAAGACAGGATCGCTACCAATACGCCGGCTAAGGCTCCTCCCGCCACCAGACCTGTGGCAAATAAATTCCCTTTTCCAAGATCTTCTTCCTCGGCGCTCACTACAATATTTTTTTGTTTGTGACGCCATTCAACCAGCCCCCGCACGGCTCCACCAATAAAAATAGGGAAGGTAGTAGAGAGCGGTAAGTAAATTCCAATGGCAAAACTGAGGGCTTTGATACCGCATAGTTCCATTACAATGGCAATGAACACGCCAACTAAAACAAATTGCCAATCGAGGTTGAAGGATAAAATTCCTTTGATCAGTGTAGCCATCAAGGTTCCCTGTGGTGCCGGATATTTATCAGTTCCAATTGCATGCTGAATTCCTTGTGCCGCCATCTCTGCTGTTGGTTGATCCAACACCTTAATTGTTGCACCAATGGCTATGGACGAAACAATAGCACCAATAAATAAAGAGAGCTGTTGAAATTTAGGGGTAGCGCCTACAATGTAACCGGTTTTTAAATCTTGTGAGGTAGCGCCCGCGTTGGCTGCGGCAATACAGATCATACCACCTACCACCAATGCCATGGGCTCATAAAAATGCCCCGTCCATTTTACGGCAATAAAAATCAAGCAGGTTCCCATCAGGGTGGCAATGGTCATTCCGGAAATTGGATTATTGGACGATCCGATCAGTCCAACAATCCGGGAGGACACCGTTACAAAAAAGGCACCAAAAATTATCACCAGTAAACCCAGCATAAGTTTACTTCCCAAATTGGCGCCAGGGATTAGTGTATTTGGCATTAAGGCAATAATAGCAATGAGCATGAAGCTACCAATTCCTACTACTTTGATGGAAAGGTCTTGCTCTGTGCGGACAGTAGTTGCGGCTACGCCTTCTGATTGTTTAAGTGAACCAATGCTTCCTTTGAAAGAAGAGATTATTGTAGGAATGGTTTTAATAAGCGTTATAAATCCACCCGCTGCAACCGCACCAGCACCAATTTGCCGGATATAAGCACGGTAAATAGCCGTGGACCAATCTGCAAATTGTCCGGTTGCCGGATCCCAGCCGCCTGGTCCTCCTGCAATGGTTACATCCTTCAGGTAACCCAGCTTTGCTAATTGCGTGGCAATAATTATTCCATTTTCATTGAGTAAACTGGCTAGTAAAGGAGTAAATACAAACCAGCTGAGCACTCCGCCCGCTACCAACACACCGGCAATTTTTGGTCCGATTATATATCCTACCCCCAGGTATTCGGGCGTAATTTCTCCACTCACTTTTGCGGAAGGAAAAAACTTTTGCGTTTGCTTGGTCATGAATGAAGGCGCTTCAGCGATCACATGAAAAATTTTCTGCAAAAGCGCATAACCAAAGGCAACACGCAATCCCAAAAATGCGGTGCGTGCAAAATCACCTCCTTTCTCTCCTGCTTTTAACACCGAGGCACAAGCCGTTCCTTCCGGGTAAGGCAAGGTTTTGTGCTCCTGTACAATCAGCGAACGTCTCAGCGGGATCATCATCATTGTTCCTAACATCCCTCCAATGATAGCCAAGGTAAGGATGGTGAAATAGTTAAAGTAGCTGGCGCTTCCTGCTTCGCTCAAAAACAAAAAACCGGGAAGTGTAAACACAACACCGGCCGCAATACTTTCACCTGCAGAACCCGTTGTTTGAATGATATTATTTTCTAGTATGGTTGTCTTTAAAAACTTTCTTCCCAGGGTGATGGCTAATACGGCAATGGGGATCGAGGCGGAAACCGTTAAGCCGGCTTTGAGTGCGAGGTAAACAGTGGAGGCGCCGAAAATAATTCCAAATGCAGCGCCCGTTAAAATAGATTTAAGGGTGAACTCAGCCATTTTTGTTTCCGGGGAAACAAAGGGTTTGAAGGATTGATCAGACATAGTTTACTTTTTGTATAGGCAATTAATACAAGTTATTAACTGTTCATCAGTTTTTGAAGTTTGCGTGTTAGTATTAATAACATACCCGCAGCAATACCGGACATGACCACAAACAAAAGGAAGAAGTCGTAAAGATTATTCATTTCATAGCCCATGAACGTGGTGGTTTTACCACCATCGGGGTATAAGGCACTAAGTAATCCGGCCAGTTTGTTGGAACCGGCATTTGCTAAAAACCAAATAGCCATTAATAAGGACGCAAATTTCAACGGCGCCAGTTTATTGACCAGGGAAAGTCCAATTGGAGACAAACAGAGTTCGCCCCAGGTATGTAAGGCATACATGCCCAATAACCAGATCATACTCACTTTTGTTCCCACAGCAACATCTTTTACGCCCAAGGCGATCCATAAATAGCCAAGGGAAAGTAGTAAGAGTCCCAATGACATTTTGGTAGGGGAGGAAGGCTCTTTTTTCCCCAACTTAAGCCATAACCAGGCAAAAATCGGCGCAAACAAGACCACATAAATGGAGTTTAGCGCAGCAAAGAAACTGGCCGGCACTGTATAAAAGCCCAGATCACGCTGGGTTTGTTCTTCTGCAAAAAAGGTAAGAGAGGCGCCGGCTTGTTCAAATGCACTCCAGAAAAATACTACAAAGAAGGAAACGCTGAATATCACGGCAACACGCTGTTTTTCGATTGTGTTCAAGGTCTTATCTGAAAAAATGATATATCCAATCAATACAGGGGAGGCCACTAAAACATAGGCTAAGTAATCCACTACGCGGGTATCAATATAGAATGCTGCAATCATGATGGCGGATAGCAAGGTTAAGCCACCTATCATATTTAATGGACGAACCCAGGCAGCGGGTGCATTGGCAGGCGTAAGTCCCAATATGTTATTGTCCGGGTCCAACACATATTTTTTATGATACACTAGTTGAACCAATACGCTGATCAACATGGCAATTCCTCCAGTTAGGAATGCCCATTTGAAATCCTCGGGATTGTCGGTGTCTCCTACCAATCCACAAATAATGGGACCCAGGGCTCCTCCTACATTTATTCCCATATAGAAGATGGTGTAGGCCGAATCAGTTCTTCTATCTCCTTTTGGATACAGTTGTCCTACCAGTGCTGAAATATTGGGTTTGAAAAACCCGTTACCCGTGATCATCAATCCCAGTCCTGTAAAAAACAATAGTGTGGAAAGTTCTGATGAGGTTTGGTAAACAGAGGCGCAGAAAAAAAGCACAAATTCGCCCAATGCCATCAAGATACCTCCGGCTATAATCGAACGCTGATTACCCCAATACCTGTCCGCAATATAACCGCCCAACAAAGGGGTCAGATAGATCAGGCTGGTATAACTTCCATAAAGATGAGAGGCAAAGACTTTGTCAAAAAGCAGGGCCTTTGTTAAAAACAAAACCAAGATGGCTCTCATGCCATAATAGTTAAAGCGTTCCCACATCTCAGTGACAAATAAAACGGCTAGTCCTTTTGGGTGACCCGTAGCGGTAGTGTTGGCAGGCATAGGGTTATACTCGTTTAAGAGACTCAAAATAAAGATTATTATCTAACCCTCAATTAACCGAAGGCTAATTACTTTCGCAACTGACTTTTCTGCCCTGTAACATGAGAATACTTTTATTAGGTTCCGGAGGGAGGGAGCATGCATTTGCCTGGAAAATCAGTCAAAGCCCCCTTTGCACAGCCTTATTTATTGCGCCGGGTAATGCAGGTACAAAAGGGTTGGGGCAACATTTTTCATTTAGTGTTACTGATTTTGAAGCGATCAAAGCTTGTTGTATGCAGCAAGCAATTGATATGGTGATAGTGGGCCCGGAGGAACCACTGGTCAAGGGTCTGGTTGAATTTTTACGGGCCGAACCACTTCTCCGATCATTATTCATTATTGGTCCCGGGCAACAGGGTGCCGCACTAGAAGGGAGCAAGGCATTTGCCAAAGCTTTTATGCAGCGGCATGGAATTCCAACCGCTTCTTACCGGGAGTTTACTCAAGAAAATTATCAGGCGGGGTTAGATTATTTACAAATACATTCCTTACCCATTGTATTGAAAGCCGATGGGCTGGCAGCGGGTAAGGGGGTTTTAATTTGTGCTACGCATCAAGAAGCCATATTGAGATTTGAAGAAATGATACAGTCTTCCAAATTTGGAGAAGCCGGAAAAAAAGTAGTAGTAGAAGAATTTTTACAGGGTATAGAGATCTCTGTGTTTGCGCTTACTGATGGCAAAAATTATGTGCTATTGCCCGAGGCAAAAGATTACAAACGAATTGGGGAGGGCGATTGCGGCTTGAACACAGGCGGAATGGGTGCGGTAAGTCCCGTGCCGTTTGTAGATGCCATTCTCTGGGAAAAAATAAAATCTCTGGTAGTGGATCCTACCATCATGGGGTTGCAAAAAGATGGTATTCCTTACTGTGGTTTTGTTTTTTTCGGGTTTATGATAGTTAAAGGCGAACCCTTTGTGATCGAGTATAACTGTAGAATGGGCGACCCTGAAACAGAAGCAGTAATGCCCCGTCTGCAATCTGATCTGGTGGAGCTATTGGCAGCAGCAGCCACAGGGGAATTGAAAAATTACGTTATTGAAACAGATCCAAGAACTGCATGCACGGTGGTGGCTGTTAGCGGAGGGTATCCCGAAGATTATAAAAAAGGATTTTCCATTCAAGGACTGGATCAATTACCAGACTCTGCATTGGTGTTTCATATGGGTACGCAGCAAGAAGGAGATCAGATCATTACCAGTGGTGGCCGAGTTCTTGCCGTAACCGCATTTGGTAATTCAGTTACTGAAGCAGCTGAGGCCGCTAGCACAACTCAGTCTGTCCTTCAGTTTGAAGGAAAGTACTATCGACGAGATATAGGATTTGAATTCAAATAAACCCCTATCCACCCCGCTGCTACTATTGCAGCGAACGATGTGGTAATAAAGGTGGCTATAGCGCCCCAGGTGACCCAAATAAACCCGGCAAGTATACTTGCTACTAATGCCCCGATACTTTCAGTTGAGCTAAAAAAACCAAGTGCAGTTCCCCGTTCTTCAGGGGCCGATTGATTACTGACCCACGCTTTGATCAATCCTTCTGTAGCCCCTGCGTAAAGTCCATAACAGCCAAATAAAAAAAGTAACCCATTTATACCCGGACTGCTTGCCAATCCGGCATAAACCATTGCATAGAGAAAAAAGCCTCCAATCAGCACCGGTTTGTATCCCAGTTTATCCGCAAGCGTACCTAAAAAAGGAGCACTGCCAGCATAGACCAGATTGTAAAAAATATATATGGCAAGTGTAGCCGTATCCGCATCCAGTAAAACTTGCCCCCACTTGAAATGTTGCCCATCCAGCAGCGTTCTGGTAAATAAAATCAGAAATAAGTCAGCACTGTTGAACAGTAGAAAGATCCAAAAACCAGGCATGACCTTTTTAAAAGTAGGGCTGGCTCTTTTCCAGTAATGGAAATAGGCAAAGAATCCCTTTTGTTGTGCCATCAATGGAACAAATTTTTTCTCACGGATAAAAAAAGTCATTAACACTGAAAGAATTCCGGGAATAAAAGCCAGCAGGAACAACGCGCGAAATTCCCCAGGATGGGTAGATAGAAAGGCCAAGGCCAGCAAGGGTCCCAAAGCTGCCCCGAATGTGTCCATTCCTCGATGAAATCCAAAAACCTGTCCTCGATTTTCAGCCCTAACCTCTTGTGCCAACATAGCATCCCGGGCTGCCGTACGTACCCCTTTCCCCAACCGATCCGTGGTTCGTGCTAAAAATACTCCAATGACACTACTGGTTAGACCCATGACTGGTTTGGAAACGGCGCTCAATAAGTATCCCCATTGTACAAAGGGTAGTCGGGAGCCTTTGCGGTCGCTCCAGGCGCCAAAACTTCCCTTGCTGATTCCTGCTATAAAATTTACCACTCCTTCCAAAGTGCCAATCAAAAACACGCTGAATCCTATTTGTTTCAGGTAAACCGGGATCACCGGATATAACATTTCGCTGGCCACATCTGCTAACAGACTGACCAGCGATAAGATCCAAATGGTTCGGGTTAAGATCCGCATGCTTGAAGTTACAATGAAACGGCTTTGAGAAGTTCTCAATTTCCCGCACCTTTGTCTCTCTAAAAAAGTGCGGTAGCATATGGGACTTTTTAATTGGTTTACGCAAGAGATTGCTATTGATTTGGGCACAGCTAATACGCTGATCATTCACAATGACGAAGTGGTGGTGAACGAGCCTAGTATAGTTGCTTTGAATAGAAATAATCCAAAGGAAGTATTAGCCGTAGGAAAGAAGGCATTGATGATGCATGAAAAAACTCACGAGAGTATACGCACGGTACGTCCGTTACGTGATGGAGTAATTGCTGATTTCAACGCAGCAGAGTTAATGATTCGTGAGATGATCAAATTGGTGTATCCTAAACGACCGTTATTGCCGCCAAGTTGGAGAATGATGATTTGTATTCCTTCTTCCATTACCGAAGTAGAAAAGCGTGCGGTTAGAGACAGCGCAGAACAAGCTGGTGCTAAAGAGGTATACTTGATTCATGAACCTATGGCTGCTGCATTGGGTATTGGTATTGATGTGGAAGAACCCGTGGGCAATATGATCATTGATATTGGAGGCGGAACAACAGGGATCTCGGTAATTGCATTGGCGGGTATAGTTTGCGATCAGTCAATTCGTATTGCAGGAGACGAATTCACTGCAGACATTATGGAAGCCTTGCGTCGTTATCACTCTCTGTTGATTGGTGAACGTACGGCTGAGCAAATTAAAATTCAAGTGGGAGCTGCTTTAAAAGATATAGATAATCCTCCGGATGATTTTGCGGTAAATGGTCGCGACTTGGTTACCGGTATCCCTAAACAAATCATGGTGAGTTACCAGGAGATTGCTGAGGCGCTGGATAAAAGCATCTTTAAAGTTGAAGAAGCGATCTTGAAAGCACTTGAGCAAACGCCTCCTGAATTAGCCGCAGATATTTATCGACGTGGTTTATACATCACAGGTGGAGGAGCCTTACTACGTGGTTTAGATCGAAGACTGAGTAGCAAGATCAAACTTCCTGTACATATTGCAGACGATCCATTGAAAAGCGTAGTGCGCGGCACTGGGATCGGATTGAAAAATTACGATCGGTATCCATTTATTATGCGTTAAAGGGCGCAATTAAAACGGAACTACGTTGCGTAACGTCATCCTATTTATTGGTCGCTATCTAACCTTTTTTACCTTTCTGTTTTTGCAGACCGTATCACTTTGGTTTTTGTTTAGTTTCAACAAGTTTCATCAAGCGATGTTTTTGCAAACCGCAAATGAAGTAACCGGCGGGATCAATAAGCGGTATAAAAATCTGGAGAACTTTTTTTTACAAGGGGAGGAGAATCGTCGTTTACATCTCATGAACGATTCTTTATTAAATCTCTTGTTGCAGCAAATAACTTCGCCAGATACTACACGTCAATTAGTAACTGACACCTTATTGATTGATTCCTCCCGTCAATACAGACGCTATTATTTTAGACCGGCCGGCGTTGTTTATAATTCTACTAATAGTGAAAAGAATTATATCCAGTTAGATCGTGGTTCCATACATGGCGTAGCAGAAAACATGGCTGTGTTAAATGCTGATGGGAGTGCCGTTGGCATTGTGGTACATGTAAGTCCGCGCTTTTCACAAGTCATGAGTTTACTGCACGTACGTCAAAAAGTAAACGTGTCGCTTCAGAAAACCGGCGATTTTGGTACGCTGGAATGGGATGGTAAAGATCCGGGCTTATTATTGTTGAAAGGACTGCCCAAGAGTGTTCCGATCAAATTGGGCGACCCTGTGGTAGTTAGTCGGTACTCTTTTAATTTTCCTCCCGGTTATCCCGTAGGCACAGTTGCTGAGATTATCAGTGATAAGCGTACAAATTTTTATTTATTGAAAGTAAAGCCGGCGGCTCGGTTTAATCACCTGCAACATGTATTTGTGGTGGAGAACCTGCAGTTTGCAGAGCAAGCCACCTTGGATCGGGAAACGCGAAAAAAAATTGATGATGCTAAAAGGAGTAGTCAATGAGAGAGATAGTTAGAAACCTGCTTCGGGTAGTCCTTTTTTTATTTATTGAAGTATATATACTTCAGCAAATACCCCATTTGCATCGTTTTATCTCTCCCTCTCTTTATTTCCTGTTTCTGCTTTGGCTGCCTTTTTCGGTTACCCCTCGCACTTTGCTTTGGATAGGCCTTGCAACAGGGCTGGTGGTTGACTACTTCTTACAAAGTCCGGGGCTACATGCTTCTGCTTGTCTTTGGCTTTGCTTATTTCGCCCTTTTATGATCGGGATTTTGACTCCCCGGGTAAGCAGCGAGTTCAATTATCGTGAACCCTCTCCTCAATCCTTGCTTTGGGCTCCCTACCTTATTTATATATCCCTATTAACGCTGGTGCACCATACCTGGTTGGTATTTTTGGAGTGGTTGAGCTTTGGATCTTTCGATGATTTTCTGATCAAAATATTTGCCTCCACGGTCATTTCTCTTTTACTGGTCATCCCCATTGAATTGCTATTTCCCCGCAACCTTTCTTTTCGAACCAATGCGGGTCGTTGATTTTGAAGCAAATTTGGAAAGCCGTTGCAGCCAACTTATTTTGCAATTGGTATAGTGATCCATGGCTATCTATAATCAACCCCGAAGCAATACAATACGCCTAATTGTAATTATCACTTTCTTGATAATTGCACTGCAGTTGTTCTATTTACAATTAGTGGATCGTCGATATGAGCAGCTGGCAATGGATAATGCGGTATATCCTAAAGTCATTTATCCTGAACGCGGAATTATTTATGATCGAAAGGGGAAAGCTATTTTAAATAATACTATCATTTTTGATCTGATGGTAACGCCCGCTGAAGCAAAGGGAATTGGTACGCTTGATTTTTGCAGACTGCTAAAAATGGACACCAGTGAATTTAGAAAGCGAATGGTGGACGCCATTATTAAAAACACCAGTGTTAGACCTTCCGTTTTTAAAGCCATGCTTACCAAAGAACTTCAGGCAAGATTTGAAGAAAATAGCTGGCGTTTTCCCGGATTCAATTTGATGGAACGCCCGCTGCGCACCTATCCTTATCATGCAGCTGCTCATATTCTAGGTTATATCCGTGAGGCAGATAAACGTGACATTGAACGTTCCAATAATTTTTACAGACAAGGGGACTATGTAGGCAAAACCGGTCTGGAGGCGTACTACGAATCGGTGTTGATGGGGCAGCGGGGAGTGCAGTATATGATTAAGGATAATAAAAACAGAATAGTGGGTGCGTATGAAGGGGGCGAATATGATACGGCTGCTATCGCAGGAAGAAGTTTGCATACGCATATCGATATTGAATTACAACAATTGGCAGAGGCATTGATGAGCAATAAAGTGGGTGGTTTGGTTGCCATTGACCCCAATACAGGAGGGATACTTTCTATGGTATCTGGGCCTAATTACGATCCTAACGATCTATCTGGTTCGGAGGGGAGCAGGAATTTTAGCAGAATGCAATTAGACGTTTCGGGACCCATGCTCAATCGTGCCATTGCAGGACGTTACGAACCTGGTTCTACTTATAAGCCCTTAGGTGCGTTAATTGCACTAAACGAAAAAGTAGTGAATGCTGCTTATGGTTATCCTTGTGGAGGCAGATATACCTTGTGTGGACATGGTAAACCAGAGTGTACGCATGCGGGTGGTGGACACGCAGCTAGTTTACGTTTAGCTATTGCCAATTCCTGTAATGCATACTTTGCGCACATTTATCGGCTGACGGTAGACAATCCAAAGTATACAAATGTCTGCGATGGGTATATGCATTGGAAGGAATATATGAATGCATTTGGGCTAGGAGTACGATTGGGGGTAGATCTTCCCAACGAGAGCACTGGCGGTATTCCAGACACCATGGTTTATAACCGGGAAAATGCAGGACGATGGACTTCTTGCACAAATCTAACGTTAGGGATCGGGCAGGATAAAATGCAAACAACGCCTTTGCAAATGGCCAATGCCATGTGTATTATTGCTAATAAAGGATTTTATTATACACCCCATTTTGTAAAGGAGATCGAGGGAGAGGGGCCCGCTGATCAAATCCGGTTAAATCGGTTTCAAAAAAAACATAATGTATTGGCCAATATTCCTGACGCAGTATTCAATGAAGTGATAGAGGGCATGAGTGATGTGGTAAAGGTTGGAACGGCCAGAGGTGCCCAAATTGAAGGAATAGAAGTGTGTGCCAAAACAGGTACGGCAGAAAATTATACCATACTGGACCGACGTAGGATTAAGCTGCCAGATAATTCAATGTTTGTTTGCTTTGCCCCCAAAGAAAATCCAAAGATTGCCATAGCGGTATTTGTGCAGAATGCAGGCTTCGGGGCAACTTGGGCTGCTCCTATTGCTCGAATGATGATGGAAAAATATTTGGTGGATACGTTAACGGCTAACAGCAAATTGGATTCAGCAAGAATTGCTTCTACCAATTTAATGCCCAGTTATTATAAACGCTTACAGTATAAGGAAGATTCTATTCGGGCCTTCAAGTGGTTTCAGGTTACTAAAGACAGTTCTTATATTGATCGATTCTCCATGCAAGATCCGGCAATGGGGCCGCAATCTCCATTCCGAAAGAATCCCGCTGAACAGCGGTTGCCTAACTGGGTTATCCTTTTATCAAATAGTAGCTTACCGGAACGGGCACTAAAGCAAATAAAAATATTTTCGGCATGAGGAACAATGCTGCGATATCAAAGGGAATTGACTGGAGCTTGGTTTGGATCTATTTTGTTTTAATGGTAATAGGATTGTCTGCCATCTTTGCGGCTACTTACCAGGAAGGTGATCCCGTTTTGCAAAGTTTTATTGCTTTTAAAACCGACTATAGTAAGCAGTTTTATTTCTGGGGTATGGCCTTGATGGTTGGTTTTATTATTCTATTGACCGATAGTAAATTTTTCCCTACCACGGCCAATTTCTGGTATGCAGTAGGGATTATATTATTGCTCCTGGTATTTCCCTTCCACTCCAGAATTAAAGGAACAGAATCGATCATTCGAATAGGGGCATTTAATTTTCAGCCAGCTGAGTTTTGTAAAATAGTTGTAGCCTTGGCACTGGCAAAATATTTTTCACGTCCTGAAACAGATTTCAATCGTGCGGGCAGTCAGTTTACTGCAGCGTTACTTGTGTTGATTCCGGCTGGCTTAGCTATACTACAACGCGAAACGGGATTGGCATTGGTCTATTTCTCCTTTTTCCTTATGATGTATCGAGAAGGATTGCCATCCATCATCCCCACCATTGGCTTTTCTTTTGCTATATTAATTATTGCCAGCATTCTTATTCCTCCCAATATATTGGCCGTACTGCTATCGGTCATTGCCATACTGTTGATTTATTTTTCCCGAAGACAGATTCGGAGACGTCGCCAGATTTTAACCTCGGTACTGTTTATCTGGGCCATTGCAGTTGGTATACAGCGATTTGCAGTGCCTTTTATTTTTGAAAAAGTTTTACAAAAGCATCAGGTAGAACGTATCTACAATCTGTTTGGGAAAGACAATCCTTACGATCCCCAACAACGTGTGTTGTCGGAGGATGCTTCCAAAAAAAAGAAGGAAAGAGGTAGCAGTTATAATGTTCGTCAGTCCAAGATTGCCATTGGGAGTGGAGGATTTTTTGGAAAAGGGATCTTTAGTGCCACACAAACACGTTATGATTTTGTACCTGAACAACGAACCGATTTTATTTTTTGTACCGTTGGTGAAGGATTTGGTTTTCTAGGCAGCATGCTGTTATTGGGTCTTTATCTAACGCTATTATTAAAAATGATCAATATCGCGGAGCGGCAACGCAGTACATATAGTCGTGTATATGCTTATGGTGTTTTATCTGTTTTCTTTTTTCACATCGTGGTTAATATGGCCATGACAATTGGATTGGCCCCTGTTATTGGAATACCCCTCCCTTTTATTAGTTATGGGGGCACTGCTCTGCTAACTTTTACCGTGTTGCTTGCCATATTAATTCGTCTTGATGCAGATCGTCAGATGGTAATTCGCTAATCCTACCTTTGCCGCATGAAAGTTATTCCCCTGTCAGAAGGTTGGTTTATTGTTGACAAGACCAAACAATTTGTTCCCTTTCATTCAACGCAGGATCAATTACAGGATTTTCCGGCCGGTAGTTTGTTAGTAGAGATCCAGCCTTTTGTAGTGTGTACTGCCAGGGAAGTTATTTTACTGGATACCGGGCCGGGTTATCGTGTAGAGGGAATGCTGCAGTTGCATGTTAATTTAGGCAAAGCGGGCATTGATCCACTTTCGGTTACGAAGGTTATACTTTCTCACTTACATAAGGATCACTGTGGCGGTATGATCGAGATAGAAGGGGATTTAATTAAACCAGCTTTCCCCAATGCTACTTATTATGTGCAGGAAGCTGAATTGCAATATGCCGCACAGCATATGGGTTCCTCTTATCCTGCAACCCCCGTTGAATGGATATCCGCTTATAGCAATGTGGTTCGGTTACAGGGAGATCAACAAATAGATGATTTAATAACCTGTGCGCTATCTGGCGGACATGCCCGTTTCCACCAAAGTATTTTGATCAGTGAGAACAATAATATAGTTTTTTACGGGGGCGATGAAGCTCCTCAGTTACAACAGATGCGTCATCGGTTTGTGGCTAAGTACGACTTTGATGGCAGGCGTGCTATGGAGTTGAGACAGCAATGGTGGATGCAGGGCCAACAAGAAGGTTGGACCTTCCTCTTTTATCACGATGTAAAAAATCCTACTTTTTCTTTTCAGTTGCCTTAAAATCTTCGCGCCGGTGGGGGTGGCCCCATTTTGCGAGGACCGCTCCTGCCACGCAGCCGTTCTTCCTGTACATCTCGCAGAATGTTGATAAAATCCTCCTGCAAATCATAGATCTGTATAGCTCTATTTTCTCCAACGATTGGACTAAATTCTTTTCGATATTTTAGTTGCAATTCAATTAACTGATGGCGGGCCAGCAATTTATCCTTCCGATTTTTTACCAAGGTTTCTCTCCATTCTTTTTGATAGCGTGCAAAAATGGGTCCGAATGCTTCTCGCTCCTCCTGGGTCATCCGCATTCTTTTTTGAATGAACAGATTCATTTTCTCAGGAATTCTATCACCAAGCGGTGGCTGGGCCTGAATGAGCCCTAGCGGAAGTAAACTGATTAGTGGAAGAAAAAAACATTTCATGGCATTTCAGTTATGGGAAGATCATTAAGCAATCGTTGAATTTCCTCCTGCCGAATATCCTGAACCAATAAAGCTACATCTTTGTTTTCCATTTCCTCTGCAGTAGTTTTCTGTGAAAATGCAGGTGTATGGTCTATGTACACGGAGATATGTTCTGCTGGAACTCCGTTTATCTCTTGTTTAGCCCATTGGTTAATGGAGTCAACCCCTTCACCGGGTGTAAGGTCAGCAAAATAGTAAAAACTGAAAAAAAGAATACCAATTGTAACAGCAGCTGCTACAAAAAATTTCAATTTATGGGGTTGTAATTGAAATAAAGTGGCTCTTTTTTCCGGCGTTGCTTTTGCGATCACAAGTAATTGCGCAGGTAGTTGTTCAAAATACCCATTGGGTACTTGAATGGTTGGTTGCTGCTGCAGGGGTAGTTCTGGTATTAGCCGCTTAAGTTCGTTCTGAATTTCCTCTTTGATTTCCATGTGTCCTTGTTATGATAAGTTAGGTGGGTAGGGGTTTAATGATTCAAGATATATTGTTCAATTTTTTTAGCGGCGTGGTGATAGCTGGCTTTGAGTGCTCCTTCACTGGTTTCCAACAACTTACTCATTTGTTCGTAGGGCATTTCCTGATAGTATCGCAGTATAAAGACCAATCGTTGTCTTTCCGGCAATTGCTGAATGGCCAACTCTAGTTTCCATTCCAGTTTTTGTGCATTAAAATGTGCATCCGCTTTTACGCTCTCTGCCCTTTCCTGGTCCTGCTCGCTCAGCGAAGTCAGCGATTTTCTTTTTTGTTGTTCCAGAAAGCTTAGGCATTCATTTGTTGCAATGCGGTAGATCCAAGTATACAACTGGCTGTCCTCTCTGAATTTTCCTAACCCGTTCCATATTCTTACAAATGTATTTTGAACCACATCGTTAGCATCTTCATGTGATACCACCATTCTTCTTGCCAACCAGTAAATTTTTTGCTGATATTTTTTTACCAATGCAGTAAAAGCTACATCTTTCGTGTTAGGATCACGAAACTCAAGTAAAAGTTGTTGGTCTGTGCAGGGTGTCATGTACCGGTTTACGGTTGAACCTTGAAGATACGCTGAGGTTTAACCTTTGCGTTGTAAAGCACGCGCTGCTGCTGCTGCAATATCGGGAATATCCAGTTGGTATTTTTTTAACAACTGTGCCGGGGTGCCACTTTCGCCGAATGTATCCTTAGTGCCTACGTATTCAATGGGCACCGGACAATGTTTGGCTGCCACTTGCGCAATGGAGTCGCCAAGTCCGCCAATAATATTGTGCTCCTCGGCGGTAACCGCACAGCCTGTTTTTTGAAGAGAGGCAATAACAGCTGCTTCATCCAGTGGTTTGATAGTATGGATATTAATTACCTCCACGCTGATCCCTTTTTCTTCCAGTTGTGCACCGGCTTGAATGGCATTCCATACCATATGGCCACAGGCAAAAATGCTGATGTCTTTCCCGGTAGAAAACTGTTGCACTTTTCCGATCTCAAAAGGACGCTCTGTGGTGAAGATGGACCAGGCCGGACGACCAAACCGTAAGTAAACCGGTCCCTGATAATCCGCTATTGCTTCAGTAGCCGCTTTGGTTTGTTCATAATCACAGGGAACAATCACCGTCATGCCTGGTAGCATTTTCATCAGACCAATATCTTCCAGGATCTGGTGTGTTGCCCCATCTTCTCCCAAGGTAAGCCCGGCATGGGAGGCACAAATCTTTACATTTTTATTGCTGTAAGCAACGCTTTGCCGAATCTGATCATATACCCTTCCGGTAGAAAAATTAGCAAAAGTGGTTGTATACGGAATCTTTCCTCCAATTGTAAGCCCTGCGGCTACCCCAATCATATTAGCTTCTGCAACGCCACATTGAATAAAGCGCTCAGGAAACTCTTTCATGAATTGATTGAGTTTTAGAGAACCAGCCAGGTCGGCTGTCAATGCTACTATATTGGAATTTTTTCTGGCAGCGGCCACAATGCCATCGCCAAATCCACTTCGGGTATCTTTTGATCCGGTTGATTGTATGTCTTTAAGCATGGTCACAAAAGTTTGGGTTAAGCAATCAATTGAAAACTGTCTGTCCGGCTTTTAATTCTTGTTCCCATTTCCAGGCTGTGGCCATGATATCCACCAGCTGATATTTGGTTTTCCATCCCAGCACTTGTTGTGCTTTGTCCTTATTGGCAAAGATGGCAATTACATCTCCGGAACGTCGGGGACCTATTTTGTAATTAAGTGCAATGCCACTAGCTTTCTCAAAAGCGCTGATGACTTCTAACACGGTGTTTCCATTTCCGGTGCCCAGGTTAAATATTTCGCAAGATTCTTTGTTGCGTTCTTGTTCCAGATAGCGCAAGGCCAGAGTATGGGCGTGGGCCAGGTCGCAAACATGGATATAATCCCGGATACAAGAGCCGTCACGAGTGGGGTAATCTGCACCGTGTACCCAGAATTTTTCCAATTTTCCAATGGCTGTTTGTGTAATAGCAGGTACCAAGTTCTGTGGCTTACCCAAGGGTAATTCTCCTATCAATGCGGACGGGTGGGCGCCAGCCGGATTAAAATAACGAAGTAAAACATGCTCTGCTGCAGAATTTTTGGCGTAGTCCTGAATAATTTGTTCGCTGATCTGCTTGGTAGAACCGTAAGGAGATTCTGCGGTTTTGGTTGGTGTTTGCTCCGTTACCGGTATTTTATCGGGGTTGCCATAAACGGCGCAGGAGGAAGAAAACACAAAATGAGAAACCCCATACTCGTCCACACACTTTAAAAGATTAATTAGCGAAAACAAATTGTTTTCAAAATAAAGAAGGGGTTGTTCCACCGATTCGCCCACTTCCTTGTATGCGGCGAAATGAATTACGCCACTGATATCTGTGTGCTCTTCAAATACGGCACAGGTGTCCTCGTAATTGCAGAGATCTATTTTATAATGTTGAACTTTTTTCCCGGTGATTTTTTGAACGGCATCTAACGCGGCAGCATGAGAACGGGAATTATTATCTACACAGATTACTTCATAACCGTTTTCCAACAAGTCAATGATGGTATGCGAGCCAATATATCCACAACCACCTGTTACTACAATTTTTACCATAGGATTAGTTACCCGGCAAAACTCTGCAATTCTGTGGCTGTTTGCAAGAAAAAATTAAAAGAAACGGAGTGTCCAGTAAATAAATCCGGCCAATAATGCGCTTACCGGGATGGTAAGGATCCAGGCCCATATTAAATTAATGGTTACCCCCCAACGAACGGCGGATAAACGCTTGGTGGCGCCCACGCCCATAATAGCTCCTGTGATAGTATGGGTGGTGCTTACCGGAATTTTTAATGCTTCTGTAAGAAAAAGTGTAAGGGCACCAGCTGTTTCCGCTGCCACGCCTTCAAAGGGATTTACTTTGGTAATCCGTGTTCCCATTGTTTTTACAATTTTCCAGCCCCCACTCATAGTTCCCATACCAATGGCTGCATAGCAGGCTATTGGAACCCAATTGGGCATTTCCTCAAAATTACCGATCTGTCCTCCTGCAATTAATGCAGCGGTAATAATTCCCATAACTTTTTGCGCGTCATTTCCTCCATGTCCAATACTGAAAGCCGCAGAAGAGACCAGCTGCAATTTTTTAAACCACAAATTTGAACGATGCGCATTTAGTTTATTAAGATAAAGCGCAAAAAAAGCCATGGTTAGCAGGATGAACGCCACCAGGATCCATTTGAAATTTTTAGTATAGAAAATGACTTGTGCGTAATAATTAGTGTAAACCGTTTTCCCGGCTAGTTTTTCAGGATCCACCTCTAAACTGCTTTGTAAAAAGTAAATAACATAAGCAATCACCAGGTATGAAAATATTTTGGATTGCCAACCTTTCCCGAATGAACTTAAAAACCATAGGGACATAATAAAAGCCATTAGCATTCCAATTATAGGCGCCAGAAAAATGAAACTTGCCGTTTTAAGGATAACAGCGGAGTTTACAGCATCAAACCCTGCCGCGGCAATTCCTGCTCCGGCAAATCCACCTATAAGCGTATGGGAGGAGGAAGAGGGAATGCCAAGCCACCAAGTCAATAGATTCCAGGCAATTGCCGCAATTAAACCGGCAAAAATCACCTTCATCATGTTGGCACCACTCACCGCATCGGCATTTACTGTTTTAGCCACTGTGTTGGCCACTCCATGATCTTTGAAAATAAAATAAGCCACTGAATTGAATATGGCAGCCCAAAGTACAGCCTGCAAAGGGGTAAGCACCTTAGTTGAAACTACCGTAGCAATTGAGTTGGCTGCATCATGAAAACCATTGATGAAGTCAAATAGCAGTGCAAGAACAATAATGGAAATTAAGAAAGTTGTCATGAGAAGTTTATGCGTATTTGAGTACAATCGATTCAATCGCATTACTGGCATCCTCACACTTATCGGTGGCCAGTTCCATTACCTGGTAAATTTCACGGATCTTGATCACCTCCTTAGCATCTGCTTCGGTAGCAAACAAGCGTTCTATACTCATGTCAAATACATCGTCTGCCTGATTTTCAATGTTATTGATCTTTATCATCGATTCCGTGATCGCCTTGATATTTTTCAAATCACGAAGTTGCGTAACAGCTATCTTCACTTGCTGACATCCCTGCTCAATTAATTCTGCAAATTTTTGCATTCCCATGTCATTGGTGTTGACACGATAAAAGTTCATTTTTTTTGCAGACCCGTAGATATAGTCAGCAATATCATCCAGCGAAGTGGCTAAGTAGTGAATGTCTTCCCGATCAAATGGGGTAATGAAATTTCTGCCCAATTCGGTAAATAGTCTATGCGTGAGGTCATCATTTTGATGCTCCAGATCTTCAATTAGGGCAATTAGCTTGGCTCTTTTGTCGATATCTGTTTCTGCTACTGCTGCTTTTAGCTGAGTTCCCATTTTGGTGAGATTCTCTGCAACACTTTCAAAAAGCTCAAAGAATACCGTATTCTTTGGTATAAAAATCTTTAAAAAGGAAGAAAGTACTGACATATCGGTAGTTTAATTTTTCAAAATGTGAGACGAAGATAAAGTCCATGTACAAGCAGTAGACAATATTAAAAGACTTAATAATTAATTAATATTCGGGATTAAAATCTGCCTCAACTTTGCCCAGCATTTGGGAATCATTATTTAATTATTATCAAATCATTATCAGACCCTTGAAAAAGCACCTGCCACCACATTTACCCCAGCTTCTTGTGCTCGTCTTATTAATTTGTTGCGAGACAAGCATTTATGGACAAACTGCCTTAGAGGAAAAACCCAAAAAATGGTTTGAGTCAATTAATCTCAGAGGATACGTCCAGGCCCGTTATAATAGACTTTTTGAAACTAATTCTCAATTAAAGTGTGAGCAATGTGATCGCAGTTGGGGAGATAATGGTGGATTTTTTATGCGTCGGATTCGGTTGATTTTTTTCGGACAAATAAGTCAACGGGTATACTTTTATATTCAGCCTGATTACGCAAGCAACGCTGCTTCCTCTTCTTTGCATTTTGGTCAAATTCGAGATGCCTACTTTGATTTGGGGTTAGACAAGGAAAATACATTTAGGATTCGCGTAGGTCAGAGTAAGGTCCCTTTTGGTTTTGAAAATATGCAATCCAGTCAAAATCGTTTGCCACTAGACCGTGCAGACGCACTTAATAGTGCTGTATCAAACGAAAGAGATATGGGAGCTTTTTTCTATTGGGCACCAGCTGCACAACGTAAATTATTTGCCGATCTGGTACGTGATGGGTTAAAGGGAAGCGGGGATTATGGAATTGTTGGATTTGGATTATATAATGGCCAAACCGCAAATCGTCCAGAAGCAAATAATAATCTTCATAAAGTAATACGATTGACCTGGCCTTTTCAGTCTGGGAATCAAATCATTGAAACAAGCATACAGGCTTATTCAGGTAAATACACTTTTTCCAAAGATCAACTCTCTTCCGGAGTTAAGGCAAACCCCAAGTTGACTTATACAGACCAACGTGCCGCTGCTTCTTTTATTTTATATCCTAAACCACTTGGAATCCAGGCTGAGTATAATATAGGACGGGGCCCTCAATTTGATAAGATCAGCGATTCTGTATCTACAATGCCTTTATCGGGGGGCTATGTTACACTTTCGCATTTCAATAAACTACCCAAAGGGAAAATGCTAATCCCTTTCACGCGCTACCATTTTTATGATGGAGGCAAGAAGCACGAACTAGATGCAAGAAGTTATAAAGTACGCGAACTAGAAATTGGGTTTGAATGGCAGCCTGTTAAGCAGTTTGAACTGGTGTTGATGTACACTATTTCTGCACGCCGTTTTGAAGATTATATTAAGCAGGAAAACCTACAAAGAGGGAGGTTGCTAAGGGTTCAGGCGCAGATCAATTTCTGATCACTTACTTAACATTTCGGTAATAGCAGATCACCCTTATTCCGATCAATGTCAAAAAAAAATTAATGCAAGGGGAGGGTAAATCCAATAGTTGTTCCAACCTGTGCTGTACTCCTGACATGGATCGTTTCTTCGTGTGCCTCAATAAGATGCTTGCAAATAGCAAGACCTAGACCACTGCCTGTGGTATCCCGGCTACGCCCGGTATCTGTTCTGTAGAAGCGTTCAAAAATTCTGGAGAGATCCTTTTCGGGAATTCCAATCCCATCATCAGAAACCTCAATAAGCGCACGTTGTCCTTCAATTTTATAGATACTGGCAATAATTTTCCCCTGCTGTTTTCCATACTTAATGGCGTTTTCTACCAAGTTTAGTAGTACTTGTTTGATTTTGACTTCGTCAGCATATACCATCAATGGCGATGTTGAACCTTTTTTTATTTCACAATGAATTGCCGCGGAATTCGCCTTGTCGCTAAGTGCATTGAATACGGCAAGTATTAATTCTTGAATAATAAAAGGTTTTTTCGCGAGAGGAAGTTCTCCGCGTTCTAATTTTGAAATTTGTTCAAGGTCCGCTAAGAGGTTAGAAAGTCTTTCCACATTCCTCGAAGCATTTTCTAAATATCGCTTTGCAAAAGCGGGGTCCTGCATAGCCCCTCCTAATAGCGTTTCAATATAACCTTGTATGGCAAAAATGGGCGTTCTGAATTCGTGTGATAAATTCTGAAGAAATTCTTTTCTGAACTGTTCATTCTGTCTCAGTAACTCCACTTCTTTTTGATTCTCCGTTGCCCAATCCTCTACATCCTTGCTGACTTCTTCAATTGTTTTTTTCGGTAGTAAATATTTATAGTATATCTCCTCCTTTTTTGTGGCTTTGGTTTTATAGATGAACTTATAGATCAGTTTTATTTTTCGATCGATAAATCGTTCCCATAAAGTAGCTATAACCATGTAGCTGATGCCGAATATTACGATAAATGAGAACAAGCCTAATTCCCATTTTCCGGAGGCCCATATGACCAACAAACTTTCAGGTGCTGATAGGATCAGTGCTGCTAACAGGGAGAGTTGTCGAGGGGTGATATTCCTTTCTGTACTTGCCATAAATTAGCTATCCTAAAGATAAGACGGATCGAGGGCCTATAAAGAAAACTTATAACCAACCCCTTTAATAGTTTTAATACAGTCGACACCCAACTTCTGCCTAATTTTTCTGATGTGTACGTCAATGGTCCTATCTCCTACTATCACCTCGTTGCCCCAAATTTGTGAGAGCATTTCATTTCGTATAAAAACACGATCCGGTTTTTGGGCTAAGAGGAACAAAAGCTCAAATTCTTTTTTTGCCAGCGTAATGGTGTTGCCTTGAACCGTTACTAAATACTTTTCCCGATCAATACGGATGGCACCAATTTCCAGCGGGCTGTTTGATGCGGTATGCTGTCTTCTGAACAACGCTTGTAATCGACTCAGTAATACTTTAGGGCTTATTGGTTTTCCTACATAATCATCAGCACCGGTTTCAAGTCCTTTTATGACGGACCCATCATCACTAAGGGCTGTTAACATCACAATTAAGGTATCGTTAAATTGTTGTTGAGACCGAAGCAACTGACACACTTCAACGCCTGATTTTTTTGGCATCATTACATCCAGCAAAATAAGATCCGGTTTATTTTTTTTAGCCTTATCAAGCGCCTCATCGCCATCTTTTGCCAGTATTACTTCATAGCCATCGGCGGCTAGGTTATAGTGCAATAACTCACGGATATCGGGCTCGTCGTCAACAATAAGAACTTTACGGACCTTGTTTTCCATGAATGACGTTTGGGCAAATTTACCCCATATTTCTTCCAAACATTTAATAATAATTTAAAGGCGAACAAGAGCTGATGATAACTTATTATAATGGCTGAACAGTAACTTTGTGCCCGAATGCCAATCTTATTTAGAATAGTTATTTTCTTGCTTTTTTTGGGCTTTGCATCTCCCGAAGCAATTGCCCAACCCGGTAATGGCTCATTCCCAATACCTGCCGGTTATAAACCAGAATTTCGGAGAGAACGCAATCATGAGCTAATTCAATTGGAACAGCGGCTGATTATGGATAGTGACGGAAGCAAAGACAATCGATTTACCCCTGGGGAACATGAAGCGCTCAATACGGCGCTGACGCATGCGCTCCGGCAAGAGGTCAATCGGATTGCCTATCAGATTGAAACAGATCCGGTTTTTGATCATCGTCTTAAGGTAAACTTTCTGGTAGGGTTAGAAAGTTTGTTGAAGTATTTCAGGGAGCATTGGAAACGTAGTGGCATAGAAGCTGTAAACCCACAATACCTATCACTCTTAGTTGCTAATTACGAAGCTTGCGTTACCAGTGATAAGAACGGAATCAGTATTGCGCCCCTGGTGGCGCGTCTTCCCTATGATGTTGGCACTAACTTGTTGGCCGCAGGTATATTTGAGAGAAATCCGGGCTACCAAATTTGTCGGGAGAACTTATTGCTAAAATATTGCACGCTATTACCCGAAAGAACATTTTTGGTGTTGCAGAAAAATCCAGACGTACAATTTGCCGATAGTTTAATAAAAGCAGTAGCTCGAAAATTTGCGCATCAGTTGTATGATTATGCAGCAGCCGGTGATCGCTTGGGACAACGGATACGAGCTATCCAGGATGATGCATTTGTAGTCTTGATTGCCCGAATGTCACTGAGTAAAAGCGGGCAACAGTATTTCCCTTTTGTAGACCATATTTTACAAGGAAAAACTACGCTGGAGCAGATCGATGCGGTAACAGAGGATACACTTGGCTATTATCGGTTATTAGTAGCTACGCAACAGGATTATGTCAAACGTGCTATCCAAGGCGATACGGCCATGGAATCAAGGGCATTGGCCCGTCGTTTAGAGGATAAGGCACGTTCACATTTTGTTACGGTTATAAATGCATTGCATAATGAGAAGGATTTACAGGTTCGTTTTAAAATAATACAACCGCTGAGTGCAACTGAGCTTTACTATTTAGCAGTTTCATCGGATGGCACCATTTATACTTCCAGCTTTGTGCGGGGTATATATCCGTTGATGATGTCGCGTATTGGTAATCGAGGCGATTCCTTGCTGAAAGAGGTACGCTTTGATCGATATCGCAAGTTTATCAAGATGGCAGCAGCCTTCAACACATTGGACAAATTCTTAGCTTCTTTCCCAGCTGCTTCCAGAAATGGTATCGAGGATCCCGCCAATACACTGATGCGCGCCTTTGTAAAAAATCTGGATAAAGCAGATGGGTTGGAGGATGGCGCTGATGTGGCAGACTCTTATGCCAGTATTGCGGAAAACTTGCAAAATGTTGCCAGTCGAATGCTGGAAAATATTCGTGAAAATCAACAAGAGGCAGCCAGGCAGGGAAGCCGTAAAGGAGTAGTGATCTATTCAATTCTTGAGAAATTATTTTTATCGGCCGATAGCACACAAGAAATTGACCTGACTAAAGAATTAGGCATTCCTCCCGTTTATAAAGTCCCTTTCAGGGATCTGGCTGATGATAGCGGTCGTGTGCATGTACAATTATTTATTTATGGTGATAAGGATGGGATTGGCGTATTCCCCGGACTGGTCAATATGTTTAATAATAGCAATTGGAAAATTGATCCTTCCAATAAATATTGGGTTCGTGTTACGGCAGCTAAAGGGAAACCTGTTACATTATATATGAATCGGCCCTTGCCAGAGGAGCAAAATGAGGATACAAAAGCACAAAAGGAGTTAAATAACTATCTCCAACAACAGGGAATTACTCCACGCATTACCATAAACAGAGGGCATAGCTACAATGCACCTTATACGATTGCGCAGATGTCTCCTGCATCCAAAATTGTATTTATGGGTTCTTGCGGAGGCTACAATATGATACATGATATTTTAGAAAAAGCACCCGATGCCCATATTATCGGAACCAAGCAGATCGCAGATGCACCCGTTAACAACCCTTTTCTGCGTCTGCTCATGGAAAAATTACGCTCCGGAAATGATATCGAATGGATTGGCTTCTGGAAAGAACTTGACCATATTGTAACCGATAAGATCTTTGAGGATTATGTTCCCCCGCATAAAAATCTTGGTGCCTTATTTATCAAGGCTTATACCAAAGCCATGACTTCTTCTTCAACTTATTGATACATCTGCTTTAATTGCTCCTTTTTTTATGGGCAGGTGTTGAAAATGGGAGTCAGTCCGGAGTTGATGGCAAAAAACGGGCAAGCATCCAGTTTTGCAGGGCGTAATTTCCCCAGATCAAGGGGGTCTGATTCAGGCCTGAAATACCCTGTTCAATTTGCCTGTTTTTCTTCGGTTTTTCCGCCCACCATCCCTATCTTTGCGCAAAATTTCGAGGCAGGTATGTGCTGTAGCCCCCAAAACAACTTAAAAGCCCTTCTTTTTATACTGGTTTTTGCCTTTTCACCATTGGTATTTAAGGCACAGGATCATGCGCAAAACAATGCACAACATGATACGCATGCCACCGAAACCGATACCACTCATGCTGCACATGCAGCTCCTGCAAAAGAGAAAAAATTTGATGCGGCCGAAGTAATTTTTGGGCACGTATTGGATGGCCATGAGTACCATTTCATGGACATTGGAGACCATCCCGTTACACTTCCCTTACCCGTTATACTCTACTCTCCAAGTCGGGGTACCTGGGATATTTTTATGTCCTCTCATTTCGAACATGGACATGCTGCTTATAAGGGGTACACCATGCTTAGCAAGCATTCCATACATGAATTAGGGTTGGACGAAAAAAAGTTTTCTGTGGGTACCATCATTCCCCTTGATGCGAAGGGTAAATACGATCCCACCGTTACCTATTACGATCTATCCATGACACGTAACGTGGTTCAAATGCTATTAGCCTTACTACTTTTCACAGTGATTATGTTCCGTGTGGCGGGTCGCTATAAAAAAGGCGTGGGAGTTACTTCTGCACCGCAGGGTTCCCAAAGTCTTTTGGAGCCCATCATCACGTTTGTGCGTGACGAAATAGCTAAACCAAATTTAGGCTACAAATATCAACTCTATCTGCCCTTTTTGTTGACAGTGTTCTTCTTCATCCTTGTCAATAATATTTTTGGTCTGATTCCAGGATCAGCCAACGTAACAGGTAACATTGCATTCACAGTTGTGTTAGGATTACTTTCTTTTGCAGTTATATTATTTAGCTCAAACAAATATTTTTGGCATCACATTTTCAACCCTCCAGGGGTACCATGGGGTATAAAGTTAATTTTAGTTCCTGTGGAGATCTTGGGGGTATTCATCAAGCCATTTGCATTGATTATTCGTCTTTTTGCTAATATGTTGGCTGGGCACATTCTCATCATCTGCTTGATCTCACTTATTTTTATTTTTGGTGAGTTAAATCCTTTTGCTGGTTGGGGTGCTTCACCTTTCTCTATTGGCTTCACTGTATTTATATACCTGATTGAAGTACTGGTAGCTTTCCTTCAGGCATTTATATTTACCATGCTCAGCGCTGTATTTATTGGTCAAGCCCTGGAAGGCGATCATCATGACTCAGCACAAGGAGTACATCACTAACCTTTTATTTTTTAACCCTCAATACAAATCACATGGATTTTATGAATGTAATGCTGCTAGCTGAAATTGCAAACGCTGGTGGTGCGGTTGGAGCAGGTCTTGCGGCTATCGGAGCCGGTGTTGGCATCGGACAGATTGGTAAAGGTGCCCTCGAGGCCATTGCCCGCCAGCCTGAAGCCAGCAATGACATCCGCGGTAACATGATCCTGATGGCGGCCCTTGTAGAAGGAGCTGCTTTGTTTGCGATCATATTAGGCTTTTTAGCCATGGTGCTTTGATTACTGCTCATGTAATCACTCTACTGCGTCCGATGCACACGGCGGATGACGCGGTAGTTCTCTTTTTTAAAAAAATGAAATTCATTAAAGCATGAATCTGTTAACTCCCGGTTTTGGTCTGCTGATTTGGACGCTCTTAGCGTTCTTAGTAGTCTTTTTCCTGCTTGCGAAATACGCATGGCCTACCATCATCAATGGATTGCGCGAGCGCGAACAAAGCATCGCTTCTTCCTTGGAAACAGCCAAGCGTGTGCAGGCTGAGATGACGCAGCTAAAAAGTGAAAATGAGGCGTTATTGGCAAAGGCCCGTGAAGAGCGTGCGCAATTGCTGAAAGAAGCCCGTGAAACAAAAGACCGCATCATTGCCGAATCCAAAGAGCAGGCAAAAATGGAAGCCAATAAAATTATGGTGGAAACACAAGCGGCTATCCAGGCGCAACAAATGGCTGCACTTACTGAAGTAAAAAACCAGGTCGGAAAGTTGGTGATTGAAGTGAGTGAAAAAGTACTCCGGAAAGAACTAGGCAATAAGGCTGCGCAGGAAGCGCATATTAAAGGCCTTGTTGATGGTGTTAAAATGAACTAATTCCCCCATGCCTAATCCACGTTTAGCTGCCCGATATGCCAAATCCCTGCTGGATCTTTCTGTAGAGAAAGGTCAGTTGGAGCAGGTTTATGCCGATATGCAGTGGTTACAGGACGTGTGCAAGAGCAGTCGTGATTTTGCTAACATGCTCCGTAGCCCCATCATCAAAACTGATGTGAAGGGTAAAATTATACGTGCCGTTACACAAGCTCATTTGAGCGAGTTGACCAATGCTTTCAATCAGCTATTGGTTGCCAAAAACAGAGAAAGTTATTTACCAGAGATCTGCACGGCTTTTATCAAAACGTATAAAGAGCAGAAGGGAATTAAAACAGTTCAATTAACCACCGCCTCTCCGGTATCAGCTGCAGTAAAACAGTCAATTTTAGAACAGGTAAAAAAATCCGGAGGATATACGCAGGTTGAATTACAAGAAAAAGTTGATCCTTCGTTGATTGGTGGCTTTGTATTACAGGTAGATGATAAATTAATTGATGCCAGCATTGCCTACGATTTGAGGGCTATTGCAAAGCAATTTGAGAACAACGATTTTGTATATAAGATCAAATAACAAGTAAATCAAGTGATATGCCAGAGATTAAACCCGATGAAATTAGTGCCATACTCAGACAACAGCTGAGTAATTTCAATGCTGCTGCTGATCTGGAAGAAGTAGGTACTGTATTACAAATCGGAGATGGAATTGCCCGTGTATATGGTTTAGGAAATGTACGTTATGGCGAACTCGTGGAATTTGAAAATGGTGTACGTGCCATTGCCTTGAACCTGGAAGAAGATAACGTGGGTGTGGTATTGATGGGAGAAACCGGAGGTATTCAGGAAGGTACTAAAGTAAAACGTACCGGACAGATCGCCTCTATCAAAGTGGGTGAGGGAATGTTAGGTCGTGTAGTGAATACGTTAGGACAACCCATCGATGGTAAGGGTCCGATTACCGGCGACCTATATGAAATGCCTTTGGAGCGCAAAGCACCCGGGGTAATTTATCGTGAACCTGTAAAAGAACCATTGCAAACAGGTATCAAAGCTATCGATGCCATGATTCCTATCGGACGTGGTCAGCGTGAGTTGGTAATTGGCGACCGTCAGACCGGTAAAACTGCCATTTGCTTGGACACCATTATCAATCAGAAAGAATTTTACGAAGCAGGCAAACCTGTTTACTGTATTTATGTGGCTATCGGACAGAAAGCTTCTACCATTGCCGGCCTAATGAAAACATTACAGGACAATGGGGCCATGGATTATACCATCATTGTGGCGGCTTCGGCCTCTGATCCGGCACCACTTCGATTCTATGCACCATTTGCCGGTGCTGCCATTGGAGAATTTTTTCGTGATACCGGTCGTCCTGCATTGATCATTTATGACGATCTTTCAAAGCAGGCGGTAGCTTACCGTGAGGTTTCCTTGTTGCTTCGTCGTCCTCCAGGACGTGAGGCGTACCCTGGTGACGTATTCTATCTACACAGTCGTTTGTTGGAGCGCGCTGCCATGGTGATCAACGATGATAATGTAGCTAAGAACATGAATGATGTTCCAGATTGCATTCGTCATTTGATCAAGGGAGGAGGATCACTTACCGCACTTCCGATCATTGAAACACAAGCGGGCGACGTGTCTGCTTATATCCCTACCAACGTAATCTCGATTACGGATGGTCAAATATTCCTCGAAACCAACCTGTTCCTTTCTGGTATTAGACCAGCCATCAACGTGGGTATCTCAGTAAGCCGTGTGGGAGGAAACGCACAGACCAAGTCCATGAAAAAAGTGGCAGGTACCCTCAAGTTAGACCAGGCACTTTACCGTGAGTTGGAGGCCTTCTCCAAATTCGGTGGAGACTTGGATGCTGCTACCAAGAATGTAATTGACAAGGGGGCACGTAACGTGGAAATTTTGAAACAAGCTCAATACACTCCATTTACCGTGGAGAAGCAGGTAGCTATCATCTATCTTGGTACAAACGGATTATTAAAGGATGTTGCCGTTAATCGCGTGAAGGAGTTTGAAGAGCATTTCTTAATGGAGATGGACAACAAACTTGCAGATGTGATGGCAGCATTCAAAAAAGGTAATCTGCCTGAAGAGGGTATCAAGAAAATGGTGGAGCTTGCCAAAGGCTTGATCCCCCAGTATAAGAAGTAGTTGATCAATCCTCTATAGCTTCATCTTTTGCATTGGCTAGCATTGCTCTGGAAGTGCTCCGCAATGGATTACTTCTATCTGCTGCATAACCCTTTCGTTGATTGATAATATCAATACAAGTAAAAGCAGCTGTCATAAATGAGGTGGGGTCTGCACTATTTTTTCCAGCAATATCAAATGCTACACCATGATCGGGTGAAGTGCGTACTACAGGGAGCCCTGCAGTATAGTTAACCCCATCATCTCCGGCTAATGTTTTGAAGGGCACCAGTCCCTGATCATGATACATGGCCAACACGGCATCAAATTGCACATAACTTCCTCTGGCAAAAAATGCATCGGCAGGATAGGGCCCCACCGCAAGGATGTTATTATTCTTTGCTTCTTTAATTGCCGGACCAATAATAGATTCCTCCTCCTTCCCGATCAATCCTTCATCACCGGCATGAGGGTTTAAACCCAGTATCGCAATACGTGGCCTGTCTATGCCAAAATCCTGTTGTAGACTTTGGTGTAAGGTTTGGATTTTTGAGAGAATTTTTTCCTTGGTCAATTGTCCAGCAACTTGTGCAACGGATACATGTTCCGTAACTAAGGCTACCCGCAATGCAGTTGCCGTCATCAACATTACCACATCCTTGGCTCCAAAAAAGTCTTTCAAGAAGGGGGTATGTCCTGTGTAGGAAAAATCGAAGGACTGAATATTTTTCTTATGAATCGGAGCGGTCAACAAACCGTCAATTTGTTGCTGCTTCAAAGCGGTTACAGCTGTTTTCAAGGAAAGAACACCGTACTTGCCACCCTCTAATGTAAGCTCCCCTGGTTTAATATTTACCTCTTCTTCCCAGCAATTGAAAACATTGATCTGTTTATGATTAATTCGATTCAATTCTTTACAGCTGGTATAATTCAAGTTGCAATCAGGAATGGTTTTCTTGTAAAAATTAATAGCCTTGTTGGAAGCAAAGATCACAGGAGTGCAGTGATCCAGCACTCTGCCGTCCATAAATGTTTTGATGATTATTTCAATGCCAATACCATTTAGGTCTCCACAAGAAATGCCAATTACCGGTTTGGGTGTACTCATGCTTTTGAATTGCAGTAAAATTACGAATAATTGCTTGGTCAATCCGAGTACATTTGTAACGATGTACATCCTGAAAAAATCTCTGGGCCAACATTTTTTGCAAGATGAAAACATTTGCAGAAAAATTGTGGAAGCCTTACAACAGCGGCCCGTTTACCAGCTGCTAGAGGTTGGTCCGGGGAGCGGTGCACTCACCAAGTATCTTCTTGATCTTCCCGGTCTTTCTTTTAAAGCGGTGGAGTTAGATCAGGAAAAGGTCGAATACCTGCTAAAAACTTATCCGGCTTTGGAGGGAAAAATTATTCACCAGAGTTTTTTGGATTTATATCCTCCGTTTCAAGGAATCTTTACCGTAATTGGCAACTTTCCCTATAATATTTCTACGCAAATACTTTTTCATGTATTGGAGTGGCGCCAACAGATAGAGGCGGTAATAGGTATGTTTCAAAAGGAAGTGGCACAACGTGCCGCTGCTCCGCATGGAAGTAAAACCTATGGCGTATTAAGCGTTTTGATTCAGGCTTTTTTTGAGGTTGAGTATTTGTTTGATGTGGCACCAGGATGTTTCAACCCGCCACCCAAGGTAAAAAGTGGCGTCATTCGGTTGTGCCCAAGACAAGTTGCGCTCTCCATGCGGAGTGAAAAGGAGTTCACCGCCTTAGTAAAAACGGCCTTTAATCAGCGACGTAAAACGCTGCGCAATGCCTGTAAACCCCTTTTTGATCAACCCACACTGGCCGATCCTTTATTTTTAAAAAGAGCGGAACAGCTTTCAGTAGAGGAATTTGCTGCATTGAGTTTTCGAATGCGGCAGACCGGGACTGCCTAATTTTGTAGGTTCAACATGATTTCAAAATTGTCGCAACATATTGTTTTGATCACCGGCAATGCACATCCTGTGTTAGCTAATTCATTGGAAGCAGCTGGTTACAAAGTGGATCAACGGCCTACCATCTCTGAGGAAGAGGCAGCCACTTGTATTGAAAACTATACGGGACTTATTTTAACTACTCGTTTCAAAGCAGATCAAGCACTTTTACAAAAAGCAGTGTTGCTAAAGTGGATTGGCAGGCTGGGAAGTGGTATGGAATTAATCGATACGGATTTTGCCGCTCAGCAAGGCATTGTTTGCGTGAGCAGTCCGGAAGGTAATCGGCTTTCCGTTGCCGAACATGTGTTGGGAATGATCTTAGGACTGAATCATAAAATAGCCGCTGCTGATCTGGAAGTGCGTAATCGTCAATGGAGAAGAGAACAGAACCAGGGTATAGAATTGAGTGGTAAAACAGTGGGTATTATTGGATTTGGAAACACCGGCAGTGAGTTGGCGAGATTATTGGTTCCCTTCAATGTTAACTTGCTGGTTTACGATCGATATAAAACTGGTTTTGGAAATGAATTTGTGAAGGAATCCACGCTTGAAGCCATTCAGCAGCAGGCTGAGATTATTAGTTTTCATGTGCCACTCACCAACTTTACTTCGGGCATGGTTAACACCCTCTTTTTAAATACGTTACAAAAGCAACCCCTGTTAGTAAATACATCCCGGGGCGGTATTGTTAATCTGGGCCATCTAATTATTGCGCTGGAGCAGAAAAAGTTAAGAGGGGTAGCGCTGGACGTTCTTCCCAACGAAAACCTTTATTCTTACACCCCCCTTGAGAATGAACAACTTGAGAGGCTAATCCATAAGGAAAACGTATTGCTTACACCGCATATAGCGGGGTATAGTATTGAGGCTTTTGAGCGAATATCCACCGTTTTATTAGATAAGCTTGGGATCAAGGTGGTTTTTTAAATGTTGTATATTTGCACTACGCGCAACGCTTCGGTTACCACTGAGGCGTTGCTCTTTTTTAACAACAAGCCAAGAGAATGAGTACTATTCAGTATGTAACAAAGGAAACCTTAGCACAAATGAAAGCTGAGTTGAGGCGTATGCGAGCTGTGGATCGTCCGGCAGCCAGCAAAGCCATTGCAGAAGCTCGTGAAAAAGGGGATTTAAAAGAAAATGCCGAATACGATGCGGCCAAAGAGACTCAAGGTTTATTAGAGGCACGCATTGCTGCGCTTGAAGGAGTGTTGGCCAATGCGCGTGTGCTGGACGAGTCTGCCATTGACACCAGCAAAGTTTCTATTTTAACCAAAGTGACCCTCACCAATCTTAAAACCCATAAACAAGTTGTTTACAAAATTGTAAGTGAGAATGAGGCAGATCTCAAAGCTGGAAAAATTTCTGTAACTTCTCCTATTGGAAAAGGGATTCTTGGTAAAAAGGCAGGAGAAACAGCGGAAGTGGTAGCTCCAGCCGGCACATTAAATTTTCGTATTGATTCTATCACGGCAGGCTAAATTTTAACCATGACTTTGTTTTCCAAAATCATCAACGGCCAGCTGCCCTGTTATAAGATAGCAGAGAGTCAACAGTTCATTGCATTTCTGGATGTGTTTCCACTTCGTGAGGGACATGTGTTAGTAGTGCCTAAGATAGAAGTCGATAAAATTTTTGATCTGCCGGATTCTTATTTGCAGGAGATGTTAGTTTTTGCAAAACCTATTGCCAAGGCCATTGAAAAAACATTTCCCTGCGCTCGCTGTGGGGTGGAGGTAATAGGAATGGAAGTTCCCCATGCGCATATGCATTTAATACCCATCAATACCGCTAATGATCTGAATTTTGCGCAACCGGGAAAAATAAGAGCAACGGACCAAGAGTTACAGCAAGTACAAGAAAGATTGCTTGCGAATCTATAGTCGATTGATCTATTTTTTTCGAGTTAGTCGATCTGGGTTTTGTGCAATAAAATCAGCCCAACTTTTTTTACCACCTTTTTTTAACGAAGGGTTTCCGCTTGTTTCCAAGTGATGACAAAGCGCAACAGCCAAGGCATCGGTTGCATCTAAGTACTTTGGGCTGTCTTTAAATTGTAAAAGATACTGAAGCATCTTCATGACTTGTTCTTTACTGGCATTCCCATTTCCCGTTACGGCCTGTTTTATTTTTTTAGGAGAATACTCCGTTACATCCAGGCCATGTCTGATGGCGGCCGCAATACTTACACCTTGGGCTCTTCCCAGTTTGAGCATACTCTGCACGTTCTTCCCAAAAAAAGGAGCCTCAATGGCAAAAGCGGTAGGCTTGTATTGAGCAATCAATCCACTCACCGTATTGAAAATTAACTGCAGTCTTTTGTAATTGTCTTTGATTTTTCCAGGCTTTAAAACGCCCAGATCAAGCAAAGTAACTTTTTGCCTTTCCACTTGAATTAGCCCGTATCCCATGACCACGGTGCCCGGGTCAATTCCTAAAATTATTTTAGTGACTGCTTGCAATACCCCAGTATTTTTACAAGATTAATGAAGCTGCCCCGAATAAGCAAACCAATCTTCAACGTATTAATTGGACCACTCCTGTTATTGATATTGGGTATTGCCATTTGGCGGGTACTCGGGTCAAGCCAACAATGGCCTTTATTCAAGGGAAATCTCCATTTGATTTTTACCGAGGCTCAGTTACTCCCTTTTCTGCTGTTGGGTTTATTGATGCCCTTGAACTGGTTATTGGAGGCGCTGAAATGGAAAATGGCCCTGCAGGGCATTCAACCCATTTCAATTTGGACGGCTTTTCGGGCCACATTATCCGGAGTTTCTTTTTCTGTATTACTGCCCAATCGAGTGGGGGACTATCTGGGACGCGTTGTTTATTTACCCCCTGAAATACGGGCCACTGCGGTGGCTGTTACAATGGTAGCCAGCATGAGCCAGTTGATCTGGACAATTTTCTTTGGTCTGCTCTCCATCATTTACCTGTATCCGCTATTAGCGACAAAACTTTTCCTCCCCTCTTCCTTTTATATTCTTGCAGGGAGCGTCTTGTCTGTTTTGTTATTGATCCTTTTATTATTGTTCTTTCGCATCTCCATCGTATCTGTTAAACTTTCCTTGCTGATCAATCATCCACGATTTACAAGTTGGATGAAGGGTCCACAGCAATTTACTCAAGTTCAATTATTGCGGTTATTGGGACTTTCGCTAATTCGGTATATTATTTTTTTATTCCAATATGGCGCAGCACTTGCTGCATTTATGATTTTGTTAAATCCACTGGATTGGATCGCCGGCATTTGTTTTACCTTTTTGGTGCTGTCGGTGGTCCCTAACTTTGCAGTGGCTGACCTGGGAGTGCGTGGATTTGTGAGCGTTGGGGTACTTGGATTTTTTACGTTGAATAAAGCCGGTATATTACTGGCGGTTAGTTCGGTGTGGTTTGTGAACTTAATGTTTCCGGCTGCAATGGGCGCGTTATCATTAATAGGAGTACAAAAATTTTGGAAACATGTTTCGTAGATCATTCGCGCTTCTTTTAGCCCTAGTCCTGATTACCACGGCTTTTACCAATTCACCTGAGCAAATAACTGATCCCACTTTTTGTGGCATTCGTAACACCTGTTTTAAGGAAGAAGAGCGGATCACTTACACCGTATACTATACAGTGATCGGGATTTATATCAATGCCGGTACAGCTGTTTTTACTACCAAGTTGGAAAAATTAAATGATAAACCTGTTTATCACGTAGTGGGCACCGGTGTTACACATCCTTCTTACGATTGGCTATATCGTGTCCGGGATCGTTATGAGAGTTATATCGATACCACTACCATGCAACCCTTACGTTTTGTTCGGAATGTAGATGAGGGAGGGCACAAATTATATCAACTTTATGATTTCAATAAAGCCACCAATATTGCCACTACTACCAAGGGGGAATATGCGGTACCCGACTGCGTGCAAGATGTAATGAGCTCCATTTATTATGCACGTAATATTGACTTCAGCAGGTTCAAGCCCGGAGATAAAATTCCATTTACCATGTTTTTGGATTATGAAAATTTCAATCTCTTTATCCGATACCAAGGAAAGGAAACCATCAAAACGCGCTACGGCACTTTTAGAACCATCAAGTTTAGTCCTTTATTGGTCAAGGGAACCATTTTTGAAGGAGGAGAAAAAATGACGGTGTGGGTTACCGATGATGCTAATCATATTCCCGTACGTATTGAAAGTCCGATTGTGGTAGGAAAAGTAAAAGTAGACATGATGAGCTATGCCAATCTGCGTTATCCGCTCAATTCCTTTGTTCGGCTTCGCTGATTAGTTGAGACTATCGAGCGTAAAAAAATCTTTTGGCCTGATTCCCTTTTCTGTTTCTTGTAATCTGCAACATTCTACTTGGGGGTCATGTTCAAAAAACAAAATGTAATTATTCTCTACCGCTTCCTTAAGAAAAGATTTTTTTTCTTGCAGGGTGGTCATAGGGAACATGTCGTATCCCATTATATAGGGGAGGGGTATATGTCCCTGAGAGGGTAATAGGTCTGCCATAAACACCAGGGTACGATCCTTGTATTTAATTTGAGGCAACATCATGGCACGTGTATGTCCATCTGCGATCCGAACTGAAATAGTGTCGGTAAATGTTGCGCCAGCCAACTGGCTAAACGAATTTTCTCTGACGGGGATAGGAATGAATTTTAGCTGACCATTTTCCTGAATCGGTAAAATATTTTCTTTTAAAAAGGACGCTTTTTCACGATCATTTGGATTGATAGCCCATTGCCAGTGTTCTTCATTTGACCACACGGTTGCATTCTTAAAATTGGGAGTTAGTTTATCTCCTTCGCGGCGAATAGTTCCTCCGCAATGATCAAAATGGAGATGCGATAAAATCACATCGGTGATATCATCTCGGTGGAAGCCATACTTGGCTAATGATTTATCTAAGGTATCCTCACCATGTAGATGGTAGTGGCTGAAAAACTTTGCATCTTGTTTGTCTCCGTTTCCATTATCGATCAGCATCAGTCGATTTCCGTCCTCGATGAGTAGACAACGAAGTGCCCAGGAGCATAAATTATTCTCATCAGCGGGATTTACTTTGTTCCAAATACTCTTGGGAATCACGCCAAACATGGCGCCTCCATCCAATTTAAAAAACCCCGTATTGATACTATACAGCCGCATGCGTTTCTCTTTTTTCTGCTTGTGTGAAGATCAGCAGAAAAAAGCCAAGAACAAAGAAAACCATTAAGGCCAATACGGAGCTACGTTGTGATCCCGTTAACTCGGTGATATAACCAAAACCGAACATGCCGATTACCGTGGCAATTTTTTCTGTCACATCATAGAAGCTAAAATAGGAAGCTGTATCCTTGGTAGCGGGCATTAATTTTGAATAGGTAGAGCGGCTGAGCGATTGAATACCTCCCATCATAAATCCCACAAAGGCAGCTAATCCATAAAACTCATTGATTCCGCCTACTGGAAGTTTATAGCCAATTATACAGCCCACACACCAAAGGCTTACCAGCAGCATGAGTGTTTGCATATTACCAATACGTGCTGAAACCCGTGCAATAGTAAAAGCACCAGGTATGGCAATTAATTGAATAATAAGAATGGCTCCGATTAAATTGGGAGTGGGAATCTGTAGTTCGCTTTGACCATAAATAGCAGCTACCAGCATCACGGTTTGTACGCCCATATTGTAACAAAAGAAGGCACTTAGAAAGCGACGCAATTTGTATTGCCCTTTTAGTTGTTGCCACACTGCGCGTAGTTCGTTATACCCTTTTGTTAGAATTTTATCTTGAAGATCGCCGTGTCCAGATGGTTTGCTGTTTGGCATTTTGCTAAGCGAATAAGAGCCAAAACCAAACCACCAAAGCCCAACCAGCAGAAAGCAAATTCTGAATTGAATGGTAGTGCTATCATCTCCACCCACAATGGAGGGAACAAATACAAAAACAAAACAAATCAACTGCAATATCACCGAACCAACATAGCCATAGGCATAACCGCGTGCACTGACTCGGTCTCTGTCTACGGGTGCCGCTATTTCAGGTAGAAAGGAATTGTAGTAAACCCAGCTGGCCCAAAATCCAATACAGGCTAATATCATACAGAATAACCCCCAGCCTAAGGTGTGTCTTTCAAAAAAGAATAAACCACTGCAACCAATACTCCCCATGGTGAGGAAAAATCGCATAAATGATTTTTTATTCCCTTTAAAATCCGCAATAGCAGAGAGTAGCGGTGAAAGACAAGCCACAATGAGCAAGGCAATTGCAATAGTATAATTGTATAGTGCTGAGTTTTCAAACGTTCGTCCTAAAAAAGTAACTGCCGTACGTGACTCTTCACGATCATCTACTGCAATTGCTTCAAAATAGGCGGGGAAAATAGTGGAGGTAATGACCAGGTTGTAAGCGGAGTTTGCCCAGTCATACATCGCCCAGGCATTGACCACTTTTTTGGGGGCCGTTTGCATTGGTTGGTTTTGTTTACTAAATATAAGTAATTAGCGACTGAGCGTGCCGTTGCTGATTAAAAGTAACAGCAAGATTCCCACCCCTATTCGGTAGTAGGCAAATAGCCTGAATCCATTATGTTGTAAAAAACGAATAAAAAACTTAATGGCAATGATGGCTACTACAAAGGCAACTAAATTTCCTATTGCAAAAAGTTGAAGATGCTCCAAGGTAATGGAAGAGGCCGCCTTTAGTAATTTATATCCAGTGGCTGCTGCCATAGTGGGTACTGCCAGGAAAAATGAAAACTCAGCAGCTACTTTTCGATCGAGTTTTTGTTGCATGCCGCCAATGATACTTGCCGCACTTCTGCTTATGCCTGGTACCATCGCCAAACACTGCCAACACCCGATCAAAAATGCAGATTTGAACGAAACCTGTTCCTCCTCGTGAATTGAGGGTGTTCTAAAGAAATTGTCAATGAATAATAGAGCAATTCCTCCGACTACTAAACTAATAGCAACAGTTAGTGTGCTCTCCAGTAACGAGTCAATCCAAGCGGAAAGTAGAAATCCTGTGACCAGGGCAGGCAACACGGCAACGCCTAGTTTGAAATAAAAACCAAATCGTTTTTGCATAGTGGCAGCCGGCATCAAAAATTTTTTCCAGTATAATACCACTACGGCTAAAATGGCTCCAAGCTGAATGCCCACTGTAAATAGCTTTGTGAAATCATTGTCCGGTACATCCAACAACTTTTCAGTAATGATCATGTGGCCAGTTGAGGAGATGGGCAAAAACTCAGTGAGGCCCTCAACAATGGCAATCAGGATAGCTTCCAGCAGCTCCATACTTATTTTTTGAAAATGGCAACAATCTCAATAACCAATCCTGCAATGATTAAAAGCGGTGCTACGGTTATTCGGATAGGACTATAAACGGCTGCTTTATTAAATACAGTTGGATCCGTGTTGCTTTGTCCACCTGCCATCAAAAACATACCAAGGGCTATCAAGGCGAGTCCGCCCAACATCCAACCATAATTCTTTTTTCCAAACAAGGATCTGCTCTCTGTGCTCATGGGTAGAAATTTTGAATCAATAAAGTTCGTCCAGTTTCATCTTTAAATACTTGATCACACTTCGGTGGGTACTAAAAAGCGTGATACCAATGCCCAATAAAATCAAGGCAATAAATAATAGGAAAAGACTGTAAATATCTCTGATAGTCTTAAGTTCAGGTAATATGTTCTCAGCAATTTTTACAAATATAAAAACGGCTCCCGATGCAATGGTACCGCTTACCGCTCCGTTTACAATGGCTTTTTTGTTCATGGGCCATGCAATAAACCAACGTGTGGCACCCACCATCTGCATGGTCTTAATTAAAAAGCGGTTGCTGAACATGGCTAATCGGATAGTATTGTCAATCAGCACAATGACCACAGCCGCAAGTAAAAGAGCAACCGTTAGTAAAATCATACTGATGCGTTGAATGTTTTTATTGAGGTTATCAACCAGTGCCTTTGGGTAGGCTACCTCGCTAACATAGGTTTGTTTTTGCAGATCAGCTTGAATACGAACCAATGAATCTGCATTCATGTATTCCTGCTTCACTTTAAAATCAATGCTATTAGGAAGTGGATTTGCGTCCAGAATTCCATCCCAGGACTTGTTTCCATCAGCCAAAAAAATCTCTCTGGCTTTTTCCTTGTTAACAAACTCAATTGATTTTACGTAAGGTTTGCTTGCGATATAGGTAAAAAGTGTAACACTGTCCTTGGGGTTGAGATCGCCACGGAGTTCCGCCCTCACCTCCACGCTTTCTTTGAAATAATCCCCCAGTTTTGTTGCGTTGATCACCAGCCAGCCGATTATGCCCAATAGCAACAGTACCAGCGTAACCCCGAGGATGGACATAAAATAGGAAGGTTTGCCTCGTTTGATGGATGATTTTCCTGGTTGTGCCATAGGAGCAAATATAAAAGTTTAACGCTACAAACCGTATTTTTGATGCCCTTATGGAATACGATTTTCGGCGAATAGAAAAGAAGTGGCAAACAGCTTGGAAAGAACATCAGGTTTATAAAGTAACTGCTGATCTTAACCGACCAAAATGTTATGTGCTGGATATGTTTCCTTATCCAAGTGGTGCAGGATTACATGTGGGTCATCCATTGGGATATATTGCCTCTGACATTTATAGCCGATATAAAAGGTTAAAAGGATTTAATGTGCTGCACCCAATGGGATTTGACAGTTTTGGATTACCTGCAGAGCAATATGCATTAGACACGGGTCAACATCCTGCTGTTACCACAGAGAAAAATATTGCCACCTTTAAATCTCAACTTGATAATATTGGTTTCTGCTATGATTGGAGTAGAGAAGTACGCACAAGCGATGCATCCTATTACAAATGGACGCAGTGGATTTTTTTACAGCTATTCGACAGTTACTATAATACGCAACTTCAAAAAGCGGAGCCTATCTCTGCTTTAGTAGCATCATTTGAAGCAAGCGGTAACTTAGTTCATCCTTGCCCCGGTGAACCTTCTTTGCAGTTTAGTGCCGCGGATTGGAAAAGCTATACGGGGAAAAAGCAGCAAGCTATTTTAATGAACTACCGATTGGCCTATTGTGGTATCGGTGAAGTGAATTGGTGTGAAGCATTAGGAACCGTACTTGCCAACGACGAAGTCGTCAACGGAGTCAGTGAAAGAGGTGGCCATCCCGTGGTCAAGAAAAAGTTAAGACAGTGGTACCTGCGGATCACTTCCTATGCCGACCGATTGCTGGAAGGACTGAATAAAGTGGCGTTCAGTGATGCGATGAAGGAAATGCAGACCAACTGGATTGGAAAGTCAAGCGGAGCGGAAGTTGATTTTGCTATCTGGAACACAACCCATAAAATCCGGGTATACACTACCCGCCCGGATACACTCTTTGGCGTGGACTTTATGGTACTGGCACCGGAGCATGCACTGGCAGCTCAACTGGCCAGCCCCGATCGGGCAAAGGCGGTGGAGGAGTATGTTACCTGGGTCAAAAGCCGTAGTGAAAGAGAAAGAATGGCGGAGAAAAAAATCAGCGGAGTGTTTACGGGGGCCTATGCGGTCCATCCCTTTGATCCCAACAGAAAAGTTCCGATTTGGCTGGCTGAATATGTACTGGCAGGTTATGGAACGGGAGCAATTATGGGTGTCCCCTGCGGGGACGAAAGGGACCACCGTTTTGCCACACATTTTTCAATCCCTATTACCAATATTGTTGGCGAATTATATACCGGCGCCGATGCCATTACTTCCAAAGATGCGATTCTGGTCAATTCAGGGTTCTTAACCGGACTTCCCATGACTCAGGCCCTTGAAGTAGCTATACAAAAGGTGGAGGAGCTGGGAATTGGCGTTCGTAAAGTCAACTATAAAATGCATGATGCTGTTTTTAGCCGTCAGCGATATTGGGGCGAACCCTTCCCGATTGCCTGGGATGGTGAAACGCCAAGGCCTCTTGATAGTAATAAGCTCCCGCTTGAACTACCAAAGGTCGATTCTTATCGACGGGGACCGGACGGGCTGGGACCGCTGGCCAATATCCCGGAGTGGATGGATCAGAAATTGGAGACCAATACCATGCCTGGCTATGCGGGTTCGTCCTGGTATTTTTTACGTTTTATGGACCCCGCCAACGCTGCTGAATTTTGTGATCGAAAAATATCCGACTACTGGAACCAGGTGGATCTCTACATCGGCGGAACCGAACATGCGGTGGGCCATCTGCTGTATAGCCGCATGTGGACCAAGGCGCTTTATGATTTAGGACATATTGGTTTTGACGAACCCTTTAAGCAATTACTGAACCAGGGCATGATTCAAGGGTCCTCTCGTATTGTTTATCATATCAGAGGTACTTGCAAATTTGTAAGCCAGGGTTTGGTAAATAATTACGATTGTGACCCTATTCATGTGGATGTGAATATCGTAGACGGTTTTGAACTGGACATTGAAGCTTTCAAGGCTTGGAAACCCGATTATTCTAACGCTGAGTTTATCCTGGAGGAAGGAAAATATCTCTGCGGAAGCGAGATAGAAAAAATGAGTAAGAGTAAGTTCAATACGGTTAATCCAGATATGCTTGTTGATAGATATGGTGCTGATACATTTAGGATGTACGAAATGTTTCTTGGTCCAATTGAAATGAGTAAGCCCTGGGATACCAAGGGAATTGAGGGGGTGCACCGCTTCCTGAAAAAGTTCTGGAGATTATATGTCAGTGATAACGGCCAGTTACGGGTTTTAGACACAGCTGCCAGCCCTGCCGAGCTAAAGGTTTTGCATCAGGTTATCCGCAAAACTGAGCTGGACACCGAAAGGTTTAGTTTCAATACGGTGGTCAGCGGGTTTATGATTGCCGTGAACGGACTCACCAATTTGAAATGCCAGTCCCGCGATATCCTACTCCCGCTGTTGGTTCTTCTTCAACCCTACGCCCCGCATATTTCGGAGGAACTTTATACCCTGCTGGAGCCGGCCAAGGGCCTGCCGGCCGGACCCGGTTTGAACGGGGCTTCTTACCCTGTTTTTGAAGAAAAATTCGTGGCCGAAACCACCAAGCTCTATCCCGTGGCCATCAACGGGAAAACCCGCACACAACTGGAACTACCCCTTTCGATAACCGCCGCCGAGGTGGAGGCCCTAATAAAGGCTGATCCTGTGGTAGTAAAGTGGCTCGAAGGCAAGCCTCCCAAAAAAGTGATCTACGTCCCCAATCGGATGATTAATGTGGTGCAGTAAGAGGCAGGCAGCCAACGCAACTGCCTGTCTCAAAAAAGTTGTGCCCATTCTGCTTTTTAACCAAAATTTAGATATCTTCAATCGCCCTTTCATGGATGGGAGGGCTATTTATTTATTCAAATTCTGCCTTATGAGGAAGATTTACCTATTATCCATCGCATTGTTGAGTTTTTTTTACAGCGCACAGTTAGATGCGCAATGTTTGACTGCCCCTTATGGACAGTGGCCAAGTAGTGCTTTTACCCCAACTTGTTCTGGTGGGGTTGAGAACATAACTAGCTCTGGTTGGAATGGAGAATACAGCGTTGTGAACGTGATTAGCGGGTCTATCTATGTTTTTTCTAGTTCTGTGTCTACTGATTATATAACTATTGCAAATTCTTCTGGTACAACCGCAATAGCTTTTGGAACCGCTTCTGTAATTTGGTCTTCAAATTTTACAGGGCAAGTACGATTTTACACTCATGGTAGCTCTTCATGTACTGCTGGGACAGTTTCACGATCAAGAAGAGTCCAATGTACTTTGCCATTCTGTTCTACTCCAACTTCTCAAGCAACCGGAATTACCCTTACACCTACAGTCTCTACTGTAGCAGTCAGCTACAGTGCTGCAAGTGGATCTCCTTCTGGCTATTTGGTAGTTAGGACCACCAGCTCTACACAACCCGTTAGCCCATCAAATGGATCTACTTACACAGTGGGTGCTTCTGCATTGGGAGGTGTTATTGTTTATCAAGGGACTGGATTATCTTTTACGGATAACACAGTTTCAGGTGGAGTAGGATATTATTATTGGGTTTATAGTTACAATACCAGTACAACCTGTCAGGTTGCTTACAATGTATCAACTCCGTTAAATGGCAACGTTACAACCTTATCTTGTCCGCCAACCGTAAATGCTGTACAGAACCAAATTTTTTGTACAGGTTCATCCAATACTATCTCATTCACAGGAACTGTAACTGGTACTGTATTTTCATGGACAAATAATAACACAGCCACTGGTATTTCCGCTTCTGGAACTGGTAATATTATTTTTACAGCAGCGAATAGCTCTGGAGCCGCAATCGGAAGTACAATCACTGTTACGCCAACATATACAAGTGGAGGTATAACTTGCACTGGAGACCCAATTACATTCACAGTTACTGTAAATCCAAGTGGCCAGGTTAACACAGTTTCTAACCAAGCATTATGTAACGGTTCGGCAACTACAGCAGTAACCTTCTCTACCACTAACAATGGATTGATTTCAACAGGTG